>Ga0080006_1136170_pt1 | contig 66071 bp, 75 predicted proteins | sample RS3BMetagenome_FD_69209 | JGI IMG/M metagenome (GOLD analysis project Ga0080006, IMG submission 69209) | Ferric oxide microbial mat and aquatic microbial communities from Rainbow Spring, Yellowstone National Park, USA - RS3B (SPADES... ...
CGTCCAGGCGGCCAAACGCAGGGCTCGTGGCTACCGTTCCAAGGCCAAGATGATCACCATCATCTACCTCATCGCCGGCAAGCTCCCGCTACCCCAAATCCACACGATCTAGCGAGGAACCCCACGTTGCCTGAGGGGCCAACCGCACAGTGGTCCCAGCGGGTCGTTCCACATCCGCCAGAACGCTGTCCGCCTCCTCTGGGAACCCATCCCGAACCAGGACCTCCGACCCGGGGTCGGAGGGTTGATTCAAGCGTGGCCTGAAGCCACCTGGGGGTCGCGACGTGCGGCTGGACCGTACGAAGGGTTGGCGAAGGCCCCCATTGCTCAGCTGCATCCGAGCGCAACGCGCAGGGTTCGGCAGGCGGCCGCCATCTTTTGGTCGCTTAGGGCAGCGACCCTTCTCCGGAAGGATTCGCGTGGAAGAGTGCGGAGATTGTCGAAGCTCACGACGGATTCGACCGGCAACCCGTCTTCGGGACCGAGTATCAACTCCGATACCAGGTTCCGGCGAGTGCGGGTCAGAGTAGCTACGACAAGATGGCCGACTCGATCAGCGACGGGGTCACGGGTGAGGATCAGGACCGGCCGATCCCCGCCACCGGGGACAGCCGCAAACCAGACCTCACCTCTTTGCATCGCGCTCGTCCAGCCAGGCGGCGAGGTCCGACCAATCTTCAGCCGGACCCCAGTCCTCCGCTGCCGAGAGGGCAAGCTCCTCGTCAGTTAACGGCTGACGCTGGTATGCCGCTGCGTCGTGCTCCCCGGCGAGGCGTGCGAGATAAGCCGTAAGGGCGTCTCGGAGAAGGGTCGTGCGGTCTACGTGAAGGCGGTTCGCCCACTCATCGACGCGGCGAACGTCCTCGTCGTCGACCCGAAAGCTCACCATTGTCGTCATACGATTATGGTATCACGTCATACAGCAGGGCTTGGGAGATGCCGCCGGAGGCTGCCCTTTTATGAAGTGACTCAGGAAACATCCCAAAATGTTCCGTTCGGGCATCCCAATACCACCTGACGAGAACATCCCCCATCGTCGGCTCGGGGATCAGTATCGGGCACGCTGCTAGGGCGCCTGCTCGCTCTGCCAAGCGGTTCAGATCGCTCCATCCGAGCAGTCGGGCCATAAATTGTGCTGGGCGCCTGAAGACGCCGGATCACGACGGGATGGCGTTCGGGCATCGTCGGCTGACCACCCGCTCTGTGTCGGCTGACCACCCCATCCCCTCTGTCGCCTCGCTGGGTCAAAATCTCTCAGTCTCTGTCATAGCCCCCTCCACAGACCCCCAGACTTCTGTTGATCATGAAGCTCTAAACCCCCGTGCTCCTGTTAGCCCAAAGGCACAGAGCGGGTCCGGTCGGCGACGCCCTGCTCGTGACGACCGGGCCTCGCCGGGTTGGCAAAAGCGTCGCCCTGCTGGGCCTCGCAGCAGAGCTCTGCGGCCGGAGAAAGATCCAGCCATTCCGGGTGATCCACGTCCCTTGGGACGGGATAGCCGCACGAGATCTACGACGGACCTTCACCCCGGGGGGGAACTCACCCGCCCGCATGATCTTCGCCGGCAGACCTGTAGGAGCTGCCAAGGCGGGTGCGATGTCGTTCGAACTTTTGCTCGGGCGGGAGTCGCTCGGCTCAGGCGGCGCGTACGGAGCCAACCGCTTTCCCGCCGGCGCAGGCCGCCACGGCGTGCTCGGTGTCCAACCTGGGAGTTGAGTACTTTCGTCGCTTTGGCGACCTCGACAGACCGGTCGTTCAGGCTGCGTTCGTACGCCTCGCCGAAACCCAGGTGAAAGGCTGGACTACCCCGGCAGGAGTCGTGTGCAATTCACGACGCTCGGAGACGACCGTAAAGTCGTCTCCGAGAAGCTCGCCCACCGCCTTGGCCTCGTAGCGCATCACTGGCAGCCCGGAGCAGTACTCGGGACCGTCGGAAGAGAAGGTCGCGATCACGACACCACCGCCGGGTCCAACGGCATTGCGCATCACCGAAAGGTAGCGACTGCGGTCGTCGGAGTCGGTCAGAAAGTGCAGTACCGCCCGGTCGTGCCACAGGCAGAACAGTTTTCCAGGCTTCCAGTCGAGGACATCCTCACACACGAGAGTTAGGCCCTGGCCGTTTCGAGTGGCAGACGCGGCCAGGGCTGTCTGGGCGATGTCGAGCACCCAGACGTCAGTGAAACCGCGGTCGACGAGTCGGCCGGCGAGAGCTGACGAACCACCGCCAACGTCGAGCACGGGGCACTCTGGTGGTAGATGCAACTCCTCGATCATCTCGATGGAGGTGCCCGGCTCAGCTTGATACCAGCTCGCGGCTTCGCCGAGGCGCTCGTAAGCGCTGTCCCAGTGATCCCGGAGTGAAGGATTCATTCCTCGTCCTCCTCCCAATGGGGATTTCGGCTCTCGGAGTGGGAACCGGACTTGCAGGATGATACCTCCGAGACGCGCCGGGCGACGTTACGCGCGGTACCCTGCTGGGCGCAGGAGCAGCGCAAGCGACACCATCCTCGAGACCAAGGCGTCCGAAGCGACCGCCGCTGCGAGTATCGCTCCCACTTCGTTAGGGCGCTTCCGGGCTCTGCGTGGGTAGACCAGATCACGGCGACCATCACCGCTGCTGCCGACACCACAACACGACCCGACGTGCCAACTGCGCCGACCAGAAGTGGTACTGCTCGCGCACTGATCCATCTTGGCCGAGGCCGCAGCGACCTGAACATCTGGTCAACTCCGCAGGTACTGACGCACCAGTGAGGGGCGAGCGCGGGTACCTCGGTCGCCGGGACCGAGCTGCGTTGGTCACCGATGACAGTTCCCCGCGACGCAGCCCTTCGAGTCGTCGACCGTGCGAACGAACCCCCGGGGACAAGACGCCGGAGCCGCTCGAGGGAAACCCGGCGATCCCTAGCTGATGCTCCCGGCGGGCATAGGGAAGACGGCGAGCTGCCCGAGTGGTGAGTACTCTCGACCTGGTGGACAGCGAGCGGCTGGAAGAACTGCACTGAGTGCTCGTGCATGGGTTGACGCCAGTTACCGTGGTGATTGCGGACGCCGACCCGGCGTGGCCGGCGCAGTACGACGCCTACGCCACCGCACTGCAGTCGCTGCTCGGCGAACGGCTGCTGATCGTCGAGCACATCGGCTCGACCTCGGTGCCCGGCCTCGCAGCCAAGCCGGTCATCGACATCGTCGTCGGCATCGAAGACCCCGACGACGAGCCCGCCTACCTCCCCGACCTGGTCAGCGCCGGCTGGGCCCTACGGGTCCGGGAACCCGGCCATCGCTGCCTACGCGCCGAGCCCGCCGTCCAGCGCTTCGACGGGGAGTCGACGCTGCCCGCCAACTTGCACTGCTACCGGCCAAGCAGTCCTGAAATCAGCCGCTACCTGCACTTACGAGACCGTCTGCGAGCCGACCCGGTCGCACGCGCCCGATACGCCAACCTGAAACGGTCGCTCGCCACCCGGCGGTGGGCAGACATGAACCTCTACGCAGAAGCCAAAGGCCCCCTCATCCGCAAGCTCCTCGCGGAACCCCCTGAAGGCTCCGCCCACTGAACAGACCGCCGCTGGCCTCTGACGCTCCTCGGGCGGCACAGAACGGCCGATCTCCGTGGTGCGGTCTTCCCATCAGCGGAGGGTGATCTCACGACAGGGCCGGAGTTCGAAAGAAACCGTCGGCTACGCTCACCGGATGAGCAGCAGCACACGGCTCGCAACCGAGGAAGACCGATGAAGCTGATACTGCGACGCGTGACGCTGGGCGCTTCGACAGTGGCCGCTGGAATGCTGATCGCGGCCTGCGCCTCGACCGGAAGTTCGAAGGCGACCGCAGCCACTCGAACTACTCCAACGAGCAGAACCGACTCGACAGCCTCGGCCCCGTCCTCTGGGGTAGAGGGCCTGAACCTGGCCAGGCTGGGAAGCCTGACTAACTATTCGTTCGTCTCGACCTCAGGCAACGACGGCTACACCTTCACCATCACCGGCGAAGTTCACGACCCCGACGACTGGGAAACTCACTCGACAAGCCCGGACGTGACCAACTTCGACGTGAACGGTCGTGGCTACGGTGTCGCCCTCGGACAGGTCATAGCCGGACCTCCCCAGAAACTCGCCGGGGAGACGACTTACGCCCAGGCGCTGATCGGGTACACCCACGTGACAGGGATCCGGATCACCACCGGCGGCACCTGCGACGTCGCGGGAGTGCAAGGCACGACCTATGAGGTGAGGTCGCCGGCAGCTGACGCGTCCTTGCTGGTCGAGACAGCGACCGCCTGCGTCGCCAAGAACACCGGCGCCCTGCTGTCGTACTCGTCGGGCGTGCCGGGTGGCTCCGCTGCCAGCGCCGTCGGAATCAGTGGAGCCAACATCTCGTTCAAGCTAACCGCAGTGGGTGGGATCGCTCCGATCGCAGCACCCCAGCCAGCACCGCCAACCACCTTTCCCAGCGCTCCGCCGACAGCCAGTATCACCCCGGCGATGCCATCCGGCTTCCCCTCCGAGGTACCAACGCCGCCCGGGAGGGTTCTCTCAAGCGCTTCTCTGAGCGCCACCAAATGGTACGTGCAACTCACGGAGACCAACGCCTCCGCCCTAGCGACTTACGTCAAAGCTCTGCAGGCCAAGGGCTTCACCGTCCAGAACACGACGAACACTTCGGCGGCCGACATATCTTCGCTGTCCGACAGCCAGTTCCAAGTGTTGGTGGAGCAGTTATCGTTGCCCGGCCAAGGCGTGACGCTAGTGGTGACAGTCTCCTCCGCCGGCTAGTTGACTCGCCCCGCACGACCCCCTTACGGATCGGCGTCTGCCAGACCATCGGAGTCCCCGATCGTCAGCTTCGCCGCACTTCCTCTGCGAAGATCACCATTGCCTGCACCAACTCGCTGAAGCTGGTAGTCAGTGGAGCAAGCCCCAGCCGGATGCCGTCGGGGAACCGGAAGTCGGGAATGACTCCCCGGGCCCACAGCCTGTCTTTGACCGGCTGGAAGTCCTCGCGGCGCAACGTCACGTGACCGCCTCGTCGATCCGGCTCGCGAGGGGAGGCCATCTGGACTCCATCGCCAGCCAACCAGGCGTCAGCTAGCTCGACTGCGAGGCTGGTGAGCGCAACTGACTTCTCCCGGACCGCCGCGATACCAGCCTGCTCGAGATGTCCCAATGCCACACCGAGGGCGATCATCGACACGATGTGGGGCGTTCCGCTCAGCATCGACCGGACGCCACCTGCGGGCACGTATCCTGCACCCATAGCGAAAGGCTCTTCACTGCCGAGCCAGCCCCATATCGGCTGGCGCATAGCCGCCTGGTGCTCAGCTCGCACGTAGGCGAAAGCCGGCGATCCAGGCCCGCCGTTTAGATACTTGTAGGTGCAGCCGGCAGCCAGGTCGACCCCGAAGTCGTCGAGCCGAATTGGCACGCAGCCCACCGAGTGACTGAGATCCCACAGCGTCAGTGCCCCGGCCTCGTGGGCGAGGGCGGTGACGGCCTGCATGTCGGCGAGCCATGCGGAGCGGTAAGAGGCGTGGCTGGCTATGACCAAGGCGACGTCGTCGTCGAGGTTGGCGGCGACCTGCTCGACCGTCACGCCGGCGGCCGGGTCGGTCGACATCCACCGTAACTGGCAGCCCCGTTCTGCTGCGATGCCTTCGGCCAGGTAGCGGTCGGTCGGGAAGTTGTCGGTGTCGACGAGAATCGTGCGCCGGCCCGGCCGGGCGTCCAAAGCGGCCCGGGCAAGCTTGTAGAGAACGACGGTGGTCGACTCGCCTACCACGACCTGGCCTGGCCTCGCCCCGAGCGCCGCTTTCGCTATGCGGTCACCGAGGTTCGTCGGCAGGTTCATCCAGCCCTCACCCCAACCTCGTATGAGACGGCCGCCCCACTGGTCGCGAATGAAAGCCTCCATCGCTTCTGCGACTCCCTTGGGGAGGCGTCCGAGCGAGTTGCCGTCGAGATAGGCGACAACGTCGGGTGGTAACGGCTCGAACCGGCTCCTCCAGCCGGCAAGCGGGTCCTGTTCGTCGGCGAGCCTCGCCTTGTCCTGCCAGTAGGCCAGGTCGGCCAGAAGTACTCTCTCGTGGCTCAACGGGGGATCTCGCTCCTAAGTGCGTACAACTCCGGGAAAAACGACTGCTCAAGCGCGCTTCGCAAGAACCCTAGGCCGCTTGAGCCACCGGTTCCGGACTGTTCGCCTATCGTCCTTCGCACCGTCGAGAGGTGACGGAAACGCCAAAGCTGGAAGTTGTCTTCGATGTCCACAAGCTCCTCACAGGTTTCGTAGGCTTCCCAATGCGCGGAAGGTGTGCGGTAGATCGAAGCCAGGACCTCCACGAGCTCGGGCACGAAGCTCCAGGGCTGCGACACGTCACGGCCCAAGACGAAGTCCGGCACCGGGTAGGAATGCCGGGACAGATATCGGAGGAACTCGTCGTAGACGGTCGGCTGGCGGAGGAGGTCGCCTAGCAGTTTCTGGGCGTCGGGGTCATGTCCGAACATCTCGACCATCGCCTCCGACTTGTTACCGAGTACGAATTCGACCGCCCTGTACTGCCAGGACTGGAAACCCGACGACGTGCCGAGTCGGTGGCGGAACTCGGCGTATTCCGACGGGGTGAGGGTAGCTAGCACCGACCACTGCTCGTTCAGCTGACGTTGGACGTGTTTGACCCTTGCGAGGGCTTTGAGAGCGGGGCCGATCGAGTCCCCGGCTATACAGCGGCGGGCGAAAGTGAGTTCGCTCAGGACGAGCTTGAGCCACAGCTCGGAGGTCTGGTGTTGGATGATAAAGAGAAGTTCGTCGTGGTTGTCGGGGCCGCTCACCGGGTGCTGCGCACCGAGAATCTGCCCTAAGTGCAGGTACTCGCCGTAGGAGAGGTCGACTTTAAGCTTCACGATTCCCTCTTCGAGAGGCCGTTGCCCCCTGGGCTGCACTCCTCGGTTCGTCACGCTTCGACGATAACGCCTACCGGGAGGCGAGGCCCACGCACGACGCTCGCCACAGCCTGGGTCCCAACCGCGGTCAGCGTGGCGAGGCCGAACGCCAGGGGCAGGTTTCCGCTCGATAGCAGAACCGCCAGCGTAAACAAAGAAGTTACTACCGCGAACGATCCCTTCGTGACTCCGTAGAGGAACTCGACTGCCGCCTGGCTTCCTTCCTCCTTGTGGGTAAGACCCCCCATGACGAAGGTAATGACGGGGAAGGCGCTCACAAGTCCCGACAGGTGTGATCCGAGGATCCCCGAAACGCCGGTCAGAGCAGCGGCAAACATCGCGGCGATGACCATCCTGATGGCGAGGCGGTAACGCAGCCGCAGGCCCGCCGCCTGGGTTGTCACCTCGACAGGATCGGGCGTAACTCGGCGACCGGAGCTCCGGGCGCTCGGCCACCAGACGAGGACCGACGCGTAGGACACGACTCCTACGCCCAATCCGAGCAGGGCCGGCCAGCGAGGAGAGGGGTCCAAGATCGCTACACCCGCAGCGAAAGCGGCTCCAGAAGAGGCCAGCCCTGCCAGCACGCCACCACGCCTGGCGACAGCGGCGTAGACCCATATCAGCAGGGCTTGAGCGCACGACGCTTCGAGGCTCGATGTCGCCGCAGCTGCGGCGAAGTGCGCTCCGTGCGCCAGGCTGAGCAGGAAGAGCAGCGGGAGGCTGGTGAGGGGAAGCCCGACGATAAGTCCGCCGACGCGTTGGCCCCAGCGCTGCTGAGCGAGGCTGCTGAAAAGGATTAGACACGGGGCCAAGGAGAGCTCGAGGACCAGTATGTTCACATCTGCCATGATCCAGCATTTCCGTCCGAGAAAGTTTCGCTTATGCGCCAGCTGAAGGCAGTTTTGCGAGATAATCAAGGTGATTTGACGACATTGGGGAGAAAAACGTGGACGACATCGATCGGCAGCTGGTCAGGCTGCTCGTCGCAGACGGTCGGCTCAGCTACCAAGAGCTGGCCCGAATGGTGTTGCTGAGCGCGAACAGCACCGCCGACCGCGTACGCCGGCTGCGCCAGTCAGGGACTATCGCCGGCTACCACGCCGAGTTCAACCTGGCGAGCGTCGGCTGCACTCTGCACGCCCTGACCGACTTGAAGCTGAAAGAGCACGTCGCTCGCGAAGACTTCGAGGACGCCCTGGAAGGCGTCCCCCAGGTTCTTAGCGCCATGCACACGACAGGCGAGTTCGACTACCAACTGCGCATCGCCTGTACGGGGACCCCCGACCTTCAGGACCTGGTGGACACCGTGCGGCGGCTAGGGGCTAGAGAAGTCCAGTCGAGGATCGTCCTCGGTGAGCGCCGCTTCGACCCTACCCGCCTGCTCGCTTGATCCGTCCACGGGGTGCAGCGTTGCGGTTGCGTCCCGCTGCGGGACCGGGGGAGGTGACTCCCCGCCGGCCAGCCGAGGTGTTACGACGAGGTTAACCCTGAGTCCGCGGAGCCGACAAGGTGCGCAGGGTCGGCTGGGTCGACGGCACGCGCGGGGGAGCGGGTATGAGACCGGCGAGATCCGGCGAAGTCGTAGAAATGTCGTGACCGAGCGTCCGCTGCAGCGACTTAACATCTTTTGCCACCTCGGCCGTTACCAAGGTGACCACCAGGCCGTCGGCCCCGGCTCGGCCGGTGCGGCCGGAGCGGTGGACGTAGTCCTTGGCATCGCCGGGCGGGTCGAAGTGCACCACGCAGGCGACCCCATCCACGTGGATACCCCGGGCGGCGACGTCGGTTGCGACCAGGGCGTCGACTGTTCCCTGGCTGAACTCGGCCAGAGCACGATCCCGCTGCGGCTGGGACCGGCTCCCGTGAACGGCCGCCGCCTTTACCCCGGCTGCCTGAAGGCGCCGGGTGAGCCTGTCAGCTCCGTGACGGGTCCGGCAGAACACCACCGCTGGTGCCCTGCGCTCGACCAGGCGAGCCGTCAGCTCAGCCCGGGCGTCGCGGTCGGTCTGCCACCACAGGTGCGTAACTTCGCCCGTGTCCTCCTCGGTGGGCAACGACTCGTGTACTCGCGGTTCGTGCAAATACCGACGGACAATGACGTCGACGGCCCCGTCTAGAGTCGCCGAGAAGAGCAAGATCTGGCGCTTGGGGCTGATCCGGTCCAAAAGACGTTTCACGGACGGCAAGAACCCCATGTCGGCCATCCGGTCGGCTTCATCGAGCACCGCCCAGCGCACGTCCGAGAGATCCAGGTCGCCTTGAGCGATGAGGTCCTCTATACGCCCCGGGCATCCGATCAGCAAGTCCAACCCGCGTCGCAACGCGACGCGTTGGGGCCCGTAACCGACGCCGCCGTAGGCGACACCGACCGTAGCGCCGAGGGGTTTAGCCAGCTCCGACAGTACAGTTGCCACTTGCGCGGCGAGCTCACGGGTCGGCACCAACACCAAAGCCAAAGGGCGGCCGGGAAGAGCGGACGTCGTCGCCTTGGCGAGCCCGGCCAGAAGCGGAAGCCCGAAAGCGAGCGTCTTACCGGACCCGGTGGGAGCGCGACCACACACGTCTCTCCCGCTCAAAGCGTCCGGCAAAGTCGCGATTTGGATAGGGAAAGGGTCAGTTATGCCCTTTGCGCCGAGCGCTCGAACGAGCACCTCGGGTAGGCCGAGGTCGGCAAAGCTAAACGAGTTGATGATGATCTCCAGATTTTGAGTCGGTCGTGTTGAGCAGGCCTTTGCCCGGCCGGCTCCAACCGGCTAGCGCCCGGGGAGAACGTACACGCCCGGAGCACAACTAAACAAGATCCTATCAGCTGTTGGATCTATCTGACGTCGTCGCCCTAGCCGGCGAAGCTAACGTCAAGCTCAATGACCCGTCCGCCAGCCGTCGAGCACCTCGGCGCGTCTGGGCGCACACTAGGACAAGGCAAAGGGTGATCGGCCGTGGAGATGCAGATTGCAAGCCGGACCTCGTACTCGGGTCTCATAGACCTCGACTGGTCGAGACCGTTAGGCCGCTGGAAAGACCCTCGACTGGTTCGAATGGCGCGGGGCCGTTCCCGCCACATGGTGCGCTTCGTCGAGCTTGAGGGAAGGGTATTCGCCGTCAAAGAACTCGACGATCGCCTCGCCGTCAAAGAATACGAGATGCTTAAAGAGATGGCCGATTCGTCGCTGCCGGCGGTAGAAGTCGCCTGCGTGGTAGTGGACCGAAAGACTTCTGCGGGAGAGCCCCTCGAGGGCGCAGTGGTGACCAGGTTCTTGGACTACGCCCTCCCCTACACCTACCTGCTGCGCCGCGACGGGTGGTCCCAGAGCCAGAGACGTCTGATCGACGCTGCGGCAGTGCTGCTGGTTCAACTCCACCTTGAAGGGTTCTGGTGGGGGGATTTCTCCCTAGCGAACGCGCTGTTCCGTCGGGACGCAGGGGAGCTTCGCGCCTACCTGGTCGACGCAGAGACTGCCGAACGACATGACAAGCTCTCCGACGGCCAGCGCCGCTACGACGTCGACATAGCCGTCGAGAACATGGCTGGGGGCCTAGCCGACCTGGTTGCGGCCGGCAAGACCAAGACCGATGTAGACCCTATAGACGTTGCGTTGCAACTGGCAGAACGCTACACAGCGCTGTGGGCAGAGGTGACCTCCGAGGAGGAATTCTCCACCGACGAGCTGTGGCGCCTCGAGGACCGGGTGCGCCGGCTCAACGCTCTAGGCTTCGACGCCAGCGAGCTATCCGTGGTGTCCCTCGTGGGCAAGGACCGGATTCGAATCCGACCGCTCGTAGTCGAAGAAGGCCACCACGGCCGGCGTTTGGCGCGCCTAACTGGCATAACCGTGCAAGAGAACCAAGCCCGGCGGCTTCTCAACGACTTGGATTTCTACCGGGCCGAGCTCGAACGCGACGGGCGAACGCCGCTAAGCGAGGCGATAGCCGCCCACCGCTGGATGACCGAGCGTTTCGAACCATTTGTGACATCCATCCCTCCAGACCTGGCTAGCCGACTCGAGCCGGCAGAGGCTTACCACCAGTACCTGGAGCACAAATGGTTCCTCTCCGAGGCAGCAGGCCACGACGTGAGTGACGCCGAGGCGATGCGTTCGTTCTTCGACAGCGTCCTTCGACCCCGCCCGGAAGAGAAGATCGTGTTCGACGAGCCGACCCAGGAACTTCCGATCACCTGGTTCGCCTCGTCCACGGAACGCCCCCCAGTCGGTCCACTAGACCAGACGGGCGCGACGACATCTTCCTACGAGCTCGCCAAGTCGGGTTCGCAGTTCGCTTCTCTCGAAGGCGAAGACAAGGCCGGCGGCCGCGCGGCGATCTCCGGCTGAAAACCGGCGATCGCCGCCAAAAGATCGCCGACGCTGTGAGGTTGCTCGACGGGATGACGCACCGGGAGGTCCGGGTCAATCTCATAATGGTTGCGGCGGCCCACCTTGCGCCGCCGCACGTAGCCAGCGTCGACCAAGTCGGAAACGATCGCCTGAGCCGCCCTTTCGGTGATACCGACCCTCTCCGCTATGTCCCTTCCTCGCACCCCGGGATCCTGGGCTATGCAAACCAGGACATGCCCGTGGTTGGTTAGAAACGTCCAGGTCGGCATAAAAGCAACCATATCGTGTCACATGTCATAGGGGGGCTACAAGCAGCAGTTTGCCCCACCTAATTTCACGAACTATACTTTACGAAGTTCTATTCGTAAGTTTGAAAGGTCGAGCGTGCTGTCCTTCGAAAAGCTGTCGCTGCTACTTTCGCTGGTCCTGGCGGTTCTTCCAGCTCTCCTGGCCTCCCGAGCCCGGCGTCTGAGCGTCGCTGCTGCATGGCTTGCAGCTCTCGCATCAGCCACCACGGTCGTCGCTGTAGCGATCGGAGGTACTGTGACCGTCGGGTTGGGTGGCAACGCTTGGACCTCCTGGGTCGGATTCGACGCTTCATCCCTCACGGCCAGCGTAGAGACGCTGATACTCGGGGTTGGGGCTCTCGTGCAGAGCTTCTCTGTCCGCTACCTGCAAAGCGATCCTCTTTCGGCGCGCTTCGCATCCAGGGCTGCCAGCGTCATAGCCCTCATGGCGGCGGTAGCCACTTCGGACTCCCTGTTCGGGCTCGGCTTGGCATGGGTCGGTGCCGGGATAGCTTTCGTTTCGGTCGTCGGGTACCGCCGCGATCTCCCAGGTACGAGAAGCTGCGCCCGGAGCGCACGGCGGAGCTTTTCTGTTGGGGACGTCTGCCTGCTGTCGGCCTTCGTGATAGCGACGGCAGTGTTAGGGCCGATACACCTCGGTTCTGCGCCGGCCCTGAGGACCGACCTGCGCCGCCTCGGCACCTGGGACGACTTGATCTCCGCCCTCGTGGCCGTAGCTGCCCTGTCGCGCTGCGCCCAAGGGTTGTTTCACAAGTGGCTGTCACTAAGTGTCTCAGCGCCGACCCCGGCGTGCGTGCTGTTGCACGCCGGGGTCGTCAACGGGGGCGGCCTGCTTCTGCTACGCCTGGATCCCCTAGGAACGTGGAAGCCCGCAATGGCGGGCCTGCTTATTATCGCGGGGCTTACATCGGTCTGGTCGGGAGCTGTGATGTCCACCCAAGCTGACATCAAGGGAAGCCTGGCCAGCTCCACCCGTGCGCAGATGGGCTTCATGCTCGCCGAGTGCGCCGTGGGCGCCTACCCGGCGGCCATAGTCCACCTGATCGGACACGCAATGTACAAGGGTTACCAGTTCATGGCCTCAGGCTCTACTGTCTCCAGGCCCGGCCAGCTCCACCCGCAAAACGGGCAGGCCCGCACCCGCCATCGTCTTATAGCTGGCGCAGTCGGATTGGCGGCTGCCGGAGCAGCCACCCCGGGGGTGCACAGCGGCGACGGATGGGTGATCGTCTTCTTCGCAGCGACAAGCGCGGTGGCGATAAGCCTCGCGTGGACCTCCCACTTCCCTGCAACGCTGCGATCCCAGTGGCGATGGCCTCTTGGGCTCGTCGCTGCATCCGGGCTCTACGGGGCGACGGCTGACCTAGTCGGCCGCTTCGCCGGGCGCGACCTCGTCCTCGGGGGTGCACTTAGCCCGTGGTGGCTGCTCGTCTTCGCTGCCGTAGCTTGGGCCGTCCCTCGCGTGATCCACTCCGGAAAGTTCTCGGCTTTGGGCGTCGGCCTCATCGTCGAAGCAGCACCGGCGGTACTGCCATGAACGCGCCGTCGCGGGCTGCCGCTCTTCGGGCGGTCGTCGACTTGGCGAGCGATCCCCTACCTATCCTTTGGCCCCTCGAGACCGCCATAGCAACCAACCCTCTGTGGGACTTACGCTCGCGGGGTTTCGCCGGCGCTGTCTCGGTCGCTGATCGCCTTCTCGGCGCGACTGGATACCCGTCCGATGACACCCTGCGCCTCGCCTATTGCGAAGGTCGAATAACCGACACCGACTTGCATTCTGCGCTGCGAGAGTACCGGCTGTCCGCTCGGGAGGAGTTCGGCGTAAGAGAAGGACCCGAGCACTTCGATGCTGCCGTCTTTAATGCCCACCACTTAGACGGCCGGATCGACGCTGAAGTCGCGAGGTGGTGCGCCGCCTTCCTCGGCGGGAAGCTGCCCCGGTCATCAGACGGCTTCTACAACGCTTGGCGTCACAGCGTCTCGACAACGCTATGGGCGCGGCGTCCAAAGGCCAAGCAGCTGCTTAGCAGACTCCCGCCGACAGCTGCTGAGGCCGCCGTGTTCTGCCTCACCCTCCTCGGAATCGACGAGCACCAGTGGCGGTCAGAGCTCACAGCGCATCTCGCCCGGATGCCCGGCTGGGCAGCCCACGCGAAGTGGCGCTCACGGTGGGCGGCCCCGGGCACACCCGGTCCCGCCCTCGAGCTGGTGGACTACCTGGCCGTGAGGCTCGCCTATGCGACCCTCCTGGGCTCAGAGACCTCCGGCGGTTCAGAAGCGTCTGGCGGGACCGCAAGAAGCCAGACGGCGCAGTCAGGATGGCGGGAAAACGCTCCGGCGGGGCTTGACACGATCCCTGCTCTTGCGGGCATGGATGCCTCGGAGAAGCAAGAGATATGGCTCAGGTCCTACGAGATCCACTACCGAGCCAGGCTTCTTCGTGCCCTGACCCGCCAGACGAGCAGTCCCTCGCAGCGCCCTCCTGCAGCCCAGTTCGTATTCTGCATCGACGTGCGCTCGGAGGGCTTGCGACGCCACATCGAGGCGAGTGGCGACTACGAGACCTTCGGTTTTGCCGGGTTCTTCGGTTTTCCAGTCCGCGTGCACCCATGGAACGGCGGGTCGGCGGTAGACCTGTGCCCAGTTCTCCTGCGACCGACCCTCGAGGTCGACGAAACCCCAGCCGGCGGTCGCCCCGCCTCCGGGAGTGCTCTGCTGGCGGCCCACACCGGCTTTGCGGGCGTCGGACCCGCCATCGAGGCGGGCCGGCAAGGCGAGATCTCGCCTTACGTTCTCGCTGAGGCTTCGGGCTTTGCTCTCGGTCCGGTAGCGGCGCTTCGGACGCTCGCGCCACAGGCTTTCGCTGCCCTGCGCTCGTGGGTCTCTACCAAACTCGCCCCGGAACCCCGAACCGAGCTCAACCTGCAAGGTGCCAGCGCCCCGAGCGACGACTCTCAGGCGCTTTATGCCGAAACGGCGCTCAAGACTATGGGTCTCACCGCTGGCTTTGCGCCTGTGGTGGTCATCTGCGGGCACGCTGCCACCACCGAGAACAACCCTTTCGCCAGCGCGCTCGACTGCGGTGCTTGTGGGGCGGTCGGCGGGGCCAGATCGGCAAGGTTGGCGGCCGACGTCCTCAACCGACCTCGCGTCAGGCAGCTTCTCCGCGAACGTCATATCGACATTCCTGTAGGAACCGTATTCGTCGCTGCCGAGCACGACACCACGACCGATCGGGTCAGAGTCCTAGACGCCGGGTCTGTACCGCCAAGTCATGCACGCCTTGTTGAAAATCTGCAAGAGGCGATGTCGCAAGCCGGGCGGAGGCTGACCGACGAGCGCTCCGGCGACCTTCCCGGTGCCGATCCCAGCGGAGCGACCTCACACGTTTCACGGCGATCCGTCGACTGGGCTCAACTGCAGCCGGAATGGGGCCTGGCCCGCAACGCCTCCTTAATAGTCGCACCACGGGCTCTGAGCGCCGGCGTGGACCTTCAACGCCGGGCGTTCCTACACTCCTATGACCCGGCCTCAGACGAAGGCGGGCTGTTCCTGGAAACGATCCTTACAGGTCCGATGGTCGTCGCCCACTGGATAAACGCCGCCTATTATTTCTCCGCGGTCAGTCCTGACGTCTACGGAGCTGGGGACAAGGCGGCGCACAACGTGGTAGCCGGTGCCGGCGTCTGGCAAGGCGTGGGAGGCGATCTGCGCCTTGGCCTGCCACGCCAAGCGGTTTTCGACGGGGAGCGGCTCTATCACGAACCGATGCGCCTGCTGACGGTCATAGAGGCCCCACCGACGCTCATCGACGCGGTAATAGCAAGGAACGCCGTAGTAGAGCAGCTCGTCGGGGGCGCATGGGTGCACCTGGTGTGCCGACACGAAGGCACCTGGCTGTTAAAAGCAGGTGACGGCTCTTGGATAGACCTGCCGGACGGCGAACCGCCCGCATACCCGGATTCCGCCGGCCCGGTCGACGCTACTCTCGAAGGACTTCAGACATCTCGGATAGGAGGCGGACAGCCGTGATCAGCGAGCGTTGGGGGCTCACGCCAATGGTAAAAGTCGAGGTTGTCGTCGCCGGGGAGGATGCTCCATCGGTGACAGAGGTATTCAAGGCAGCCGGGGCCGTGGGATTCACCACGGTCGCAAACGTGTCGGGCTTCGGTCATCACGGTTACCACCAGGGTCTGCTCGCATTCAACGACCGGAGCTCACTCGTGCTGCTCATGGTGGTCCTCCCCGAGGAACACGTAGAGTCACTCCTCGAAGGCCTACGCCAGATCTTCACCGAGCGCAGAGGGGTGCTGTTCGTGTCGGACACGTTCGTCAGCAGACCGGAATACTTCCGTTAGTCGACTTGGCCGATCACGCCACATGCCGGTGAAAGTGACGGAGGGATCCCCTTGGCGCAACGGGGATGTCTGGGCGATCTCCATGTCAGCCTTCTTTGCGGACCTCGGATACCAGACGGTTCAGGCAGGTTTCCCGCTTTTCTTGGTGCTGACGCTGCACCAGCCGGTCTGGGAGTACGGACTGGCGAGCGCCATAAGCTACGGCGGCGGAGCCGTGTTCTCTTACCTAGGGGCTCGCCTCGGGGACCGGATAGGTCACCGCCGTCTCGCCCTTGCGGGGAACTCCGCTATCCCGCTTCTGTCCTTTTGCGCCCTAGTATCCAACCCGGCCTGGGCGATAGGAATGCTGAGCGGTGGCTGGTGGGCGCGAAACCTACGGTCACCGTCTCGAAGGGTGATGCTCGTCGAGGCGGTACCAGACGAGAGGCGACGTTCAGACGCTTTCGGCTTCTTACACGCTTTGGACGTGGGTGGCGGCGCCCTAGCCGGAGGGTACTTGTTGCTGGCCGTCGACCACCACGTAGCTTTCCGATGGATCTTCGTCGCTACGGCGATACCACTGATTCTTTCGACGCTGTCATTGTCTCGGACCACCGCCGGGAGGGCAGTGCCGAGCCAGCGGCCGGCACGCAGCAGCGCCGAGGGTGCGAACCCTCCAGGCGCCCGAAACCTTCTCGCGGCCGCTGCTCTTTACGGCTTCACCTTCTACAGCGCTGGCTTCCCGGTTCTGACCCTTGCGCAAAGTAGCGGCCATCTAAGCTACGGGGTCGGCGCGTTTCTCGTCCTCCAACTGGCATCCGCCGCCACCGGCTACCTTCTCGGAGGCCGCCTTGGCAGAGCGCCGGCGGCACAGTTGCTGCGCTTGGGACTCTTCGGTTACGGCGCTGCTGGTCTGGGAGCTGCGCTGCTAGCCATCTCCTACGGCGACCACCTCCCTAGCGTAGTGGCTTTCCTAAGCGTCGCTTTGATCGGGTTTGCGCTTGGAATAGTAGAAACCCTCGAACCCGCAGCGATGTCGCTGATACGACCGGGCAATATGACCGGGCGGGGCATGGGAGCTCTTTCTGCTGCCAGAAGCCTCGGGACCTTCTCGGCGAACATTGTCATGGGCCTCCTCTACGCTCTGAGCGCTTCGCTGGCCTACGGCTACGCCGCTATCCTGGCGGCGACAGCTGCTGTGGTCGTGCTAGGCGCAGTTCCTGGGCTCCGTCGCTGGCAGACTGGGTCAAGCCCCGATGTGCAATGATTGGCTAGTGAACGACATCACCGTATACGGAGCGCCCTGGTGCCCCGACTGCAGACGGGCTAAGGCTTTCCTCACCTCCCACAAGTTGGGTTTCGACTGGGTGGATATAGACGAGGATCCAGCGGGACTGGCGAAGGTTCGCGAGCTTCAAAACGGCGGCCAGACGATTCCGACGATCATCTTCCCCGACGGCTCACTGCTGCTCGAACCCTCCGACGAAGAGCTCGCCAGCAAGCTCGGCATAAGCGTCCAAGCCCAGCGCGAATCCTACGACCTCGTGATCATCGGGGGTGGACCCGCCGGCTTGGCGGCGTCGGTCTATGCGGCCAGGGAGGGTATCGACTCGGTTGTGATAGACGCTGGAGGCCTGGGTGGTAACGCCGCTGTCACCGAGCGCATCGACAACTACCCTGGGTTTCCAGAAGGCATAGGTGGACGTGAGCTGATGGATCGCTTCGTGACCCAGGCTCGCCGCTACGAAGTCGAGCTGGTGAGCGCCGCGCGCGTTCAGCGCATCGCAGCGGACGGTACCGGAGACGACCTTGTCGTCTCCCTCGCCAACGGCCAGGAGATAGTCTCACACGCCATCCTCGTCGCTACCGGGTCCACCTACCGTCACCTCGGCATACCCGGCGAGGAAGAGCTGATCGGAGCTGGCGTGCACTTCTGTGCTACCTGCGACGGCCCGTTCTACAAAGGAGCCGAGGAAGTACTTGTCGTCGGGGGAGGCAACTCCGCTCTCGAAGAGGGGCTTTTCCTGTCCAAGTTCGCCAAACGGGTGCGGATCGTCGAGCGCTCCCCCGCCCTGACGGCCTCGGTTTTGCTGCAGGACAAGATCCGCTCGCATCCAGGCTTCGAGGTTCACACCGGCGTCGGGCTAGAAGCCTTCGTCGGTGACGGACATATAGAGAAGGTCGTCGCAAAGGATCTTCGAACCGGGAAGTCCCTGGAATGGACTCCAGCGGCCGTGTTCGTCTTCATCGGCCTCGACCCCAATTCGGCTTTCCTCGCAGGAACCGCCGACGTGGACCGCTGGGGTTTCGTCAAGACAGACGAGGCCTACCGCACCTCTATGCCGGGACTCTACGCGGCGGGCGACGTAAGAGCCGGTTCCACCAAGCAGCTGGCTGCTGCAGTAGGCGAAGGTGTAGCGGCCCTCCTCTCCGTCCGGATGTACCTCCAGCAGCACCGTCACATCCCCGTAATCGAGGTTAACGACTGACCTAGGGCCGCCGGCGGCATCCACCGAGAGAGGAGATCGAAGCCCGTGAGCACTGCAGGTAACTTCGGGATCGTCGGCAGTGGCTACAGAGCACAGCTGCTGGTGAGCGTTGCAGCACGAGTGCCGGACCGGCTCACGCTAGTGGGCGCAGCGGTGCGCCGGCCCGAGTCATCGCAACATGTGGGCCTGCGCTGGGGCGTGCCTGTCTACCTGTCTCCCGATGAGCTGTACCGCAAGGCTCGTCCTGACTTCGTGCTCACATGCGTACCGAGGGAGGTCAACCCGGCTGTCGTGTCGTCCCTCGTCGAAATGGGCGCGCGCGTACTTACCGAGACTCCACCAGCGCTCGACCTGGAGGGGATGCGGTCGCTTTGGGCCGCCGTTGGGGAGCGCCGGGCCGTTCAGGTTGCAGAGCAGTACCACCTTTATCCAGGCCATTCCGCCCGGCGAGAGCTTGTCCGGCGCGGCCTGATAGGCCGGCCGACCTCGGTTCAGGTCTCCTCCACGCACGGGTACCACGCCGTGTCGCTGATGCGGCGGTTTCTCGGTGTGGCTTTCGAACCCGTCACCGTATCTGCCTCGGCCTTTGGAGCTCCCCTCGTAGACCCCCTCACGAGGCACGGCTGGAGCGACGACGACACCGAGAGGGAGGCTCGCACCGTGCTGGCAACGGCGAGCTTCGGTGACGGTGCCTGCGGCCTTTACGACTTCACTGACAACCAGTGGCACAACCAGCTCCGCCACCGCCGCATCGTGGTGCGCGCAAGTCGCGGCGAGATCTCAGACGACTCGGTTGTCCGCTTGGCCGGGCCACGAAAAGTCCTGCGTTCGCCGTTGGTGCGGTCTCAGCTTGGCTACGACTTGAACCTGGACGGATTCGACACCGAGCACATCTCCTTCGAGGGACAGGTCCTCTGGCACAACGACTTCTTAGGGGCGCGGTTGATGGACGATGAACTCGCTGACGCGGCGATCATGGTGGCTACTGCCGCCTGGGCCCGCGACGAGGGTCCCGCGCCCTACCCGTTGGCCGAGGGCTGCCAGGACCACTTGGTCGCCCTGGCGATCGACGAGGCCGTCTCTACGGGTCAGAAGGTCGTCACAGGGGTTGAAGCCTGGGCACGATGAAGGGTAGAAATCGGCTTCTGGTGGGGCGCACCCCACTGGTTGGTGGGCGAAGGGGGACTTGAACCCCCACGTCCTTTCGGACACAGGAACCTGAATCCTGCGCGTCTGCCTATTCCGCCACTCGCCCGAGTGAGAAGCCTTATCCTACACCAACATTACCAACCACAATCAGTGGCGAACCTCCCGAAGGCCCAGTTCAGGGTACGCTACGGGTGGTCATGGGATTACAGCACTTGGAACGCCGCTTGGAGCGCATGGTCGAAGGTGTGTTCGCTCGCGCCTTCCGAGGGACTCTCCAGCCGGTGGAGATCGGCCGGCGGCTGACCCGGGAGATGGACCTCAAAAGGACGATGGCCCCTAAAGGCACACTGGCCCCTAACGAATTTGTGGTGTGGATTTCAGCGCCTGACAGGGAAAGGTTCGCTGCCATCGAGGACGAGCTCGTTGACGAACTGGTGCTCCTCGCCAAGGAGCACGCGCAGGTCGAGCGCTACAGCTTTTTGGGGCCTGTCAGCGCTGCCATGGAGACAGACGACTCGTTCCCAGCCGGCAAAGTGACGATCTCGGCCGACTTCACCCCCGGGGAGGACCCTGCGCGAGCCCGCCTTGTCCTACCCGACGGCAGGAAGCTTAGCGTCGGCGCATCGCCGTTGACCATCGGCCGGCTGCCCGACTGTGCGGTGGTGCTTTCGGACTCCAACGTCAGCCGGTACCACGCGGAGATCAGACCGGCAGCCCCCGGCGCAGCCAACGGTGCGGGCCGTTCGAGGCTGGCGGCCCCGACTATGTACGAAGTCGCCGACCTCGGGTCGACCAACGGCACCCGTGTCAACGGCATGTTGATCAACGTCCCGAGGATTCTCGATGACGGTGACCGCATAACGGTCGGGGCGACCACGCTCGTCTTCGAGGCCGGCTAGGTCCGCCCAGAACGTGCCCGACCCGGTACAGGCCCTACTCAAGTACGTTCTCCTAGCCCTGCTGTACCTGTTCATGCTCCGGGTCATTCGCGCCGTGTGGGTCGAGACACGCCAGCCTGCCCCATCCCCGCAGCTCCAAGAGCCAGGCAGCCCGCGGTCCTACGAGGCGACGCACGTCCACAGCGCCTTCACGGCAACTCCGGGGCTCGAGAAGCTGGTGGGTCTGTCTCCAGCAGGTGTCAAAGACCGCGAGTTTCCCCTCGGAGCTGAGCTGACCGTAGGAAGGGCGCCCGGCTGCGCCGTTCTACTGGACGGCGACAGCTTCGTATCTCAGCTGCACGCCAGGGTTTTCCGTCGCGACGGAGGCCTTTTCGTAGAGGACCTGGGTTCGACTAACGGAACCTTCCTGAACGGCGTGAAGGTGACAGCACCGGTAAGTATCGCCAAAGGTGACAAAATCCAGTTCGGTAAGTCCGTTCTGGAGGTTCGCAAATCGTGACGGCTGTCAAAATCGAGGCCGGTTCGGCGACCGACGTAGGCCTCGTTCGGTCCAACAACCAGGACAAACTTCTGGTAGCCGAACCGTTATACGCCGTTGCGGACGGTATGGGCGGGGCTGCAGCGGGGGAGGTGGCGTCAGCTTTGGCGGTGCAGACCCTCGGCGAGCAACTCTCCCGCAGGGTCGGTTCGCTGTCCCCCGACGATCTTCTCAAGGCGGCCCAGGCGGCTAATCGAGCCGTCTGGGACAAAGCTGTCGAGCACGCTGAGATGCGGGGTATGGGCACGACGCTTGTCGCAGCCACCCTCGTCGAGGGCCCCAAGCTTGCGGTGGTAAACGTCGGAGATTCCCGCCTGTACGCGATGCGCCAAGGAAACCTCCAGCAGGTCACGATCGACCACAACCTCGTGGCTGAGATGGTCGCTGAAGGCCGGATCTCCAAAGAAGAAGGCGAGGTACACCCTCGCCGTAACATAATGACCAGGGCCTTGGGAGTCGAGCCCGAAGTCAAGGTGGACATCTTCATAGAGGATGTGAACCCAGGGGACCGCTTCTTGCTGTGCAGCGACGGGCTGCCGCGGGAGCTGAGCGACGAGCGCATATCGGCGATCCTTCGACGCCTCGCCGATCCCTCAGACGCAGCGAAGGAGCTGGTACACGAGGCGAAACACCACGGCGGCAACGACAACGTCACAGTCATCGTCCTCGACGTAGTACAAGACCTGGCTCCTACAGAGGATCCGGTGACTACCATCCACGACGTCGCTGCAGCGCCGCTAGCCTCCCCGTCTTCGGTGTCTCACCCTGCCACGGCGCCATCCACGGGCGAACCGCCGGCGTCTCATGAACGCCAGCGGCGCCCTTCCCCGTTCAACCTTCGGGTGGCCGCCTTCCTGCTCGCCTTCCTGGCGATCCTCGGTGCGGGAGGCCTAGGAGTGTGGTTCTACGCCAGGTCGGCCTACTTCGTCGGCCTGAACGGAGAGTCCCTAACGGTGTACCAGGGTCGGCCGGGGGGAGTCCTGTGGTTCAAACCGACGCTCGACCACGTCTCGTCGGTGACTACAGCCCAAGTTCTCCAAGCGAGCCTCCCCGAGCTACGGGCGGGCGTGGAGGAACCGACGGCGGCCGCCGCGGACGCCTTCATCTCCAACCTAGCCAAGCTGTACCAGTTGAGTCGCTCGGCCGCTCTGCCCCCGGCGACGATCCCACCTTCGACCACGACCACTGCGTCGGTCCCACCTCCCACCCGGTCGTCGTCGAGTTCTACGTCTTCGGCGCCGACGTCGTCATGATCCCCGTTCCAGCCCGCCGGCGTACAGAGCTCGGCCTGATCTTCCTCGCCGTGATCCTCACCGGCGGGCTTTACGCGCTGGCCGGCTTCGGCAAAGCGGGTAGCCTCCCGGCGAACATAGGACCGTTCCTCGGGACCCTGTTTGCGCTTTTGATAGCCGCTCACATCGCCCTGAGGCGCCTGGCGCCACTCGCCGACCCGATCCTCCTGCCAGTGGCAGGCCTGCTCAACGGCATCGGCTACGTGTTCATCGCCCGCCTTTCGCCACACGAAGCTCGTCTTCAGACGATCTGGACTGCGGTCGGCATAGCCGTGTTCGTGGGAACTTTGCTCATAGTCCGACGAGCGAGGGACCTCGAACGCTACCGATACATGTTCGCGGCCGGCGGTATCGGGATGCTGCTGCTTCCTTTGGTCCCAGGCATCGGCGAGGACATCAACGGTGCCCGCCTGTGGATTCACGTCGGGACGCTGAACTTCCAGCCCGGGGAGATTGCGAAGCTCGCGCTGGCTATCTTCTTCGCGTCGCTTCTGGCGGAGCGGGCCGACCTGCTCAGCCAGGGCACCAAGCGGGTCGGCCGATTCTTGGTCCTGGACCCCCGCTACCTAGCCCCGATCGTTACCGCCTGGGGCTTGTCCCTGGTCATTTTTCTCGCCGAAAACGATCTCGGCTCGTCGTTCTTGTTCTTCGCCTTGTTTATCGGCATGCTCTGGGTGGCGACCGGCCGGGCCCTCTACCTGGGTGTAGGGGCCGCCTTGTTCGGCGGCGGAGCGGTTCTCGCGCTCAAGGCGATAGGGCACGCTCAGACACGGGTCCAGGCTTGGCTGGACCCGTGGGTGCACGCTCAGACAACCGGTTACCAGATCATCCAGGGCTGGTTCGCCATCGCCAACGGCGGCCTCTACGGCTTGGGCCCGGGCCAAAGCGGTGCCGCTTCCATACCCGAGGCATCCACCGACATGATCTTCGCGGTCATAGCGGAAGAGCTCGGCCTGCTCGGGGTCACTGCGATCCTGATCGGTTTCTTGCTCATGGTGGGGTCCGGCCTGCGTATCGCCGTCCGCTGTGAAAGACCTTTTGAGAAGCTCCTGGCTGCAGGCTTGTCTCTCATCCTCGGAGTTCAGACCTTCGTTATCGTCGCCGGCGTCACACGCCTCATCCCACTTACTGGCATCACGCTCCCCTTCGTGTCGTATGGAGGGTCTTCGCTGCTGGCGAACTACATCCTCCTGGCGCTGCTGCTGCGACTGTCGCACGGCGCTGAAAGCGAAGCGAGGTCCCTCCCTGTGGCCCACGAGCCGCTAACCGCCAGGGGTGCCGACCGATGAACAGGCAGATACGAGGTCTCGGACTCGGGATAAGCATTCTTTTCATCGCCCTGTTCGTTCAGCTCAACTACCTACAGGTAGTCCACAAGACCAAGCTCGCGGCTAATCCACTCAACCGGGCGACGGTCATCAACTCCTACACCCTTCCCAGGGGCAACATCATCTCCGCTGACGGCGTGACCCTGGCTACGTCGGTGCCGACTAAGGACCAGCTCAAATACCTACGTGAGTACCCGACAGGGTCGTTGTTCGAAGAAGTAACCGGCTACTACTCCTACATCTACGGATCTGACGGCGCCGAGGCTTACTACAACGGGGTCCTTACTGGTAAGAGCAGCCCTTTCAAGCTACCCAAGTCTCTCAGCGGCCTCAAGAACCTGCTGACCAACACCAACGACACCGAGTCGATAACGCTGACAGTGCTCGACAAGCTCCAGAAGGCCGCTCAAGCTGGCCTGGCAGGACGGGATGGCTCCGTGGTCGCCTTGGACCCCAAGACCGGCGCTGTCCTAGCGATGTACTCCAACCCCACGTTCAACCCCAACGGCCTGGTGAGCCACAACCCGGCCACTGTGCAAGCCGCTTACAAGGCGATCACCGCAACCCCGGGGGGTCCGCTCGCATCTCCCGCTTACCGCCAGATCTTCTTCCCGGGTTCGGCGTTCAAGATCGTAACTGCCTCAGCTGTCTACGACCATGACCCTACCCTTGCTACTAAACCCCAACCGGTCCTCACATACCTCAAGCTCCCGGACACGACCACTCAGCTTCACAACTTCGCCGGGTCGTCGTGTGGGGGACAGATCCTCGCTCTTTTCACCGTGTCATGCGACACAGGATTCGCTAAGATCGGTTTGGATCTCGGTGCGAAGAACCTCTACGACGAGGCCACCTCTTTCGGTTTCGACCAAGTCCCGCCGTTCGACCTTCCCTTCCCGGTGAAGTCGAACTTTCCTACGGTTTCAAGCTTCGCCGGTAACCTCCCTACCGTCGCTTACTCGGCGATCGGCCAGGAGAACGTCGAGGCCAGCCCGCTGGAGATGGCGCTGGTAGGCGCAGCAATCGCAAATGGCGGAAAGATCATGAAACCGCATATTCTCGGCTCCATAACCAACTCACAGAACCAGGTTGTGAGCACCTACAAGCCGGCGATGTGGCTCCAGGCGACGTCGGCCTCGACCGCTTCCAAAGTCACGACATTGATGGAGTCGGTGGTCTCCTCCCCGGACGGCACCGGCGTAGCTGCCCGGATTCCCGGAATACAGGTAGCCGCCAAGACCGGCACAGCCCAGACCGGAACCCATCACACCGACGACTGGTTCGTGGCGTTCGCTCCTGCTAGCAACCCGCAAATAGCCGTGTCGGTCGTGATCCCCGACCAGGGTGATCTGGTCTCGGACCAAGGTGGCACTCTCGCTGCGCCGATAGCTAAGACCGTCATCGAGGACTACCTCGGTATCGAGGCCGCCCAGGGTTCGTCGAGCGGGACCGGCTCGACGTCGTCGACTACCAACCAGGCCACAGGATAGGTGCCGAGGTGACCGATTCACCGACCGTATTCAGCGAGAGATACGAGATAGTCAAACACATCGCCCGGGGAGGCATGGCGCAGGTCTACCTTGCCCGGGACCTGCTGCTCGACCGTCCCGTTGCCCTCAAGGTGCTCTTCCCGGAACTGTCCGTTGACCAGTCCTTCGTGGAGCGATTTCGCCGCGAAGCCAAGGCGGCGGCGAACCTCACGCACCCGAACATCGTCTCCATCTACGACTGGGGTCAGGGTGCCGGGACCTATTTCATCGTCATGGAGTACGTTGACGGACCGACCTTGTCGGCGATGGTGCGCCAATCAGGGCCTTTAGCCTCCGAGCAGGCAGCCACGATCGCGGCAAGCGTCGCTGCCGCTCTCGACTTCGCCCACCGCAGAGGCGTCATCCACCGCGACGTCAAACCAGGCAACGTGCTCATCGACTCAAGGGGTCAGGTGAAAGTCGCGGACTTCGGCATTGCCCGGGCGATCGGAACCTCCGAAGATCTCACCCAGACCGGCTCGGTGATGGGCACCGCAACCTACTTCTCGCCCGAGCAGGCCCAAGGCTTTCCAGTCGACGCCCGAAGCGACGTGTACTCACTCGGCGTCGTGCTCTACGAGATGGTCGCAGGAAAGGCACCTTTCGCTGGTGACAGCCCGGTGTCTATCGCCTATAAGCATGTCAAAGAGGCGCCGGTACCTCCCTCCCAGGTGAGACGGTCGGTTCCCGCTCCTCTCGAGGCGATAATCATGAAGGCGCTCGCCAAGAGCCCCGCCGACCGTTACCAGACGGCTGAGCAGATGCGCTCCGATCTGGCGCGCTACGCGAGTGGGCAGAAGCCCCTCGCGCCAATCCTGGCCCCTACAGGCGTCATGCCGCTCAGCGACGTCGAACCGACGAAAACCCAGGTGCGGACGGTCAGCGACCATACTGACGTGATCCCTGCGACCGTTGGGGGGAGCTCGGCACAACAAGGCAAGCGGCGGTCAGGCCTGTACGGCGCACTAGCTTTCCTGCTCGTCCTGCTGGCCGTTGGCGGCTTCCTGGGCGCCAAGGAAGCTGGGCTGTTCGGACCTTCGATCAAGACGTTGGTCGTCCCTGCCGGCCTGGTCGGACAACCTGCTTCAGCAGCGCAGTCAAAGCTCAGCGCCGATGGCTTCACCAACATCAAGACGTCCGACCAACCCAGTTCGAAGGTCCCATCCGGATCGGTGATCTCCACCAACCCACCCCCCGGAGCCTCGATGAAGGCCAACGCCCTTCTGGCTTTGCTGGTGAGCAGCGGCCCGGCCAAGGTCGCCGTACCCAACGTCGTCGGATCGTCGCAAAAGAAGGCTGACGAAGCTCTGACTAAAGCCGGGTTTGTCGCCAACAACATCACTCAGTTCTCCACCAGCGTGAACACGGGAAACGTGATCTCCACCAACCCTGCCAGTGGCATCTTGTTAGCACAGGGTTCGCAAGTCCAGGTCGTCGTCTCGAGCGGCACTCAAAAGGTGCAGGTGCCGTCGCTTACCGACTACACGCCGGCTGTGGCCGGGGAGACTCTGGCTACTGCAGGCTTGACGCTCGGCAGTCAGGTCAACGAGGCCTCCTCGACCGTCCCGGCAGGCGAGGTGACCCGCACGAGTCCACCTGCGGGTACGAGAGTTGCCACCGGTTCTGCGATAACCCTCTACATCTCAACCGGCCCTCCCCAGGCGACAGTGCCTGACGTCACCGGCGACACTCGTTCCCAGGCAGACAGCACCCTCAAAGCGAGCGGACTGACTGCCACCTTCACGACAGTGCCCGTGAGCGACCCAAGCCAGAACGGGGTGGTCCAATCTGAGAACCCAATCGCAGGCGCCTCGGTGGCCACCGGGTCGCCTGTGACAGTAGCGATCGGCTCCTATAGTCCTCCCAGCACGTCTACCACGGCTCCAGTGCCGACCACGACGACCACGGTCACCCCCGGCCCGGGGCAAGGGCCGGGCCAAGGCCCGGGGCAGAACAACTGAATCAGTCGGGGTTGTTCGGCTCCCGGGCGCACATGTCGACCCAGTTAGCCACCATCCGATGCCCGCCATCGGTGAGGATTGACTCCGGGTGGAACTGGACTCCCTCGACGGCAAGACGCCGATGGCGGAGTGCCATCACGGTGCCATCCGCCGATGTAGCGGTCACGACGAGGGCGGAGGGGATCGAAGCGAGCTCAACCACCAGCGAGTGGTACCGGGTGGCTACAAAAGGGCTCGGGATCGACTTGAACAGCCCTTTCCCGTCGTGGGTCACATGTGACGTCTTTCCGTGCATCACCTTGTGACGCACGACGCTGGCACCATAGAGAGCCCCTATGCACTGATGCCCGAGGCACACGCCTAGCACGGGAACACGACCTGCGAAGAAGCTGATCGCCTCCATGCTCACCCCGGCGTCCTCGGGCCTTCCCGGTCCTGGTGACACCAAAACTCCGTCCGGCTGGAGATCGGCCGCCGCAGCGACGCTGATAGCGTCGTTGCGGTACACCAGGGGCTCCGCTCCGAGCTCGCCGACATACTGCACGAGGTTGTACACGAACGAGTCGTAGTTGTCTATGACCAGCACCCGGACCATTACGCCACGGTAGCGTCCCAAGGGCCGGGCCGGAAGCCCTACTATCAGGGAATGGCGAGGAAGACCAAGGACGCCCGACCAGGCCGCGTGACACCCAAGGGAGGACCCCCCAAGCGCAGAGTCGCGGCCGCCGCAGGGCAGGCTGCGACCACCAGTGGTCGCTACACCGCCCCGATCCCGACGGAGTTCAAGGTCAGCCCTTGGTGGGTACCGGCGCTCATGATCGGATTCTTCGGGCTCGGCATCATTGTCATCCTCCTCAACTACCTGAGCCTGCTCGGCGGACCGGCGAACAATGTCTACCTTTTCGTCGGTCTCGGCCTAATCGTGGCCGGCTTCGTCACCTCGACTCGATGGCACTAGCCAAGATGACGAAGCAGGGACCGCGACGCGATAGCTAGCCCAGACGCTCGATGACAGTGGCGTTCGCCATGCCGCCACCCTCGCACATGGTCTGAAGACCGTAACGACCACCAGTCCGTTCAAGCTCGTTTAGCAAGGTAGCCATGAGCTTGGTTCCGGAGGCTCCAAGGGGATGGCCAAGGGCTATCGCCCCGCCGTTTACGTTCACCTTGGACATATCCGCATGGTGTTCCTTGGCCCAAGCGAGGACGACTGGGGCGAACGCCTCGTTGATCTCGACCAGATCGATATCGTCAATCGTCAGTTTTGAACGTTCGAGCACCTTCTTGGTGGCCGGGATCGGTGCTGTGAGCATGATCTGCGGATCGTCGCCAGCGAGCGCGAAACCGTGGAAGCGGGCGCGGGGTGTCAGACCGAGCTCCGCTGCCTTCTCTTCGCTCATGATGAGCACAGCGGAGGCACCGTCGGTGATCTGCGAGGAGTTACCAGCCGTGATCTTGCCATCCTCCTTGAAGGCCGGCTTTAACTTCCCGAGACTTTCGACCGTGCTGTCAGGCCGAATCCCTTCGTCTGCTTTCACCAGTTCGTCGGACTCGGTGACCTTACCGGTCTCTTTGTCCTTGTGCTTGGAGACAACCGGGACTATCTCGTTGTCGAAACGACCTTCTGCTGTGGCCCGAGCGGCTTTCTGGTGACTCGACGCGCTGAAAGCGTCGATATCCTCGCGACTCAGGTTCCAGCGTTCTGCGATCATCTCAGCCCCGATACCCTGAGAAACCAGACCCCCTTTAGGGGCATAGCGCAGACCTACCATGGGGCCGAACGGCATTCCCATTCCCTGGCCGGCGCTGCCGCCCATAGGTACGAGGCTCATCACCTCTACGCCGGCTGCGATCACGACGTCGTATTGGCCTGCCATAACTCCTTGAGCAGCAAAGTGAACTGCCTGCTGGGAGGAGCCACACTGGCGGTCCACGGAGGTGCCTGGAACGGACTCAGGAAAGCCAGCGGCCAGAACGGCGTTGCGCGCGACGTTGAAGGCTTGAGCGCCGGTCTGGCTCACGCAGCCCATGATGACATCGTCGATCAGAACAGGGTCCAAATCGCTACGAGCGACCAGGACCTTCAACACCTCGGCGGCCAGGTCGACTGAATGCCACCCTGACAGCTTTCCGTGGCGCCTGCCACCTGCAGTACGAACGGCGTCAACAATTACGGCGTTTGGCATAGTTACTCCCTAGGTTGAGTTTTGTCTAAGCCGAAGATACCGCCGCAGTGCCGACGACCGACAGGCGGTCTTGGCTAAGCAAGCCTATTTGTCCGGTTGGGGAGTGAGGCGCAGGTAGGGACGGAGCTCCCTGAAGCCCTTGGGGAATTTTTCCTTGGCAGTGTCGTTGTCGATCGCAGGGGAGATGATCACGTCCTGACCCTCCTGCCAGTCGGCGGGAGTCGACACCGAATATTTCGACGTCAACTGCAAAGAGTCGATCACCCGCAGTATTTCCTGGAAGTTGCGTCCGGTGCTCTGCGGGTAGGTAATAGTGAGTTTCACCTTCTTGTCAGGCCCGATCACGAAAACCGAGCGCACCGTGACGGTGTCTGAGGCGTTCGGATGGATCATCCCGTAAAGGCCAGCGACCTTCCGGTCAGGGTCGGCGATTATCGGGAAGTCGACCGAAGTCCCCTGAGTGTCGTTGATGTCGGGAACCCACTCGTTGTGCGAGTCGACAGCGTCGACGCTGACAGCGATCACCTTCGTGTTTCGCCGGGCGAAGTCGTCGGCCAGCTTCGCTACTGCTCCGAGTTCAGTCGTGCACACCGGTGTGAAGTCCTTGGGATGGGAAAACAGGACACCCCAGCTGTCCCCCAGCCATTCATGGAAAGCGATGGTTCCTTGCGTAGTTTCCGCAGTGAAGTCCGGTGCCTCGTCGCCTAGCTGCAACGCCATTATGTCTGATCCTCCTGTTGAGATAGTTCTTGCCGATCCGCGTGGCAGGGCTCACAGCTATGGTGCTGCTGGGCCCGACAGCGCCATAGGCGCCTAACCCGCGACCCCAGGCTACCTCCCACCGAAGAGTAAGCCGATAAAGTTTGTCAACTTTCGCTCCAGGCTATTCCCTCAGTGCGAAGGCGCTCCAAGCAGCACATCCGGATTTCCCCGGCAACTCTCAGATGGGCTCCTGGCTTGGTTGCGGCCACCACTCTCAGAGTGACCACGGTGGGGCTCGATGAATCCTGAACTCCACCAAAAGACGGCTCGCCGATGAAATAGCCTGACCACTTGGGGTCGGCCGCCACTTTCCTCGCCGCTGCTTCCAGAACCTCGCCCGCCCGGACTAGGTCAGTGCCCAGCGGTACGTTGATATCTATCAGTGCTCTACTATCATTCTCAGTGTCATTTACTAATGTGCGTATGTCACCGTTCGGAACGTAGATGACCCCACCATCGGCCCCCCGAAGGCGGGTGACGCGTAGGGTGAACCCTTCGACAGTCCCGACCGTGGCCGTCACACCAGTTCCTACGGTCACTCGATCTCCGACACCGAACTGATCTTCGGCGAGCAATAGCGCCCCCGAGAGGAAGTCTTTAACCAAGCTTTGGGCACCGAAGCCCAAAGCGGCACCTATCACCGTCGCCGTCGCCACAAAAGGAAGGAGGCTGATATTGAACTGGCCCAAGATCGTGAGGATCGCGACCAGCCAAATGACAGCACGGAGAATCTGAGCGAATGCGCCCGCCAGGGTCTTGATCCGCGCCTCGCCCCGACCTGTCGTATCGATCAGCGGCGACACGAAGCGAAGCGACTGTACGATCCTTCTCGCAAGGCGTGTTACCAGTCGAGCCAGCACCGCCGCCACCAGGATTATTACGGCGATGCGCACCGGCGCGCTCAGGTAAATCTCAGCGCTGTGGGCCGCCGATGAGTTGACTCCCAAGTCGATTAGGAGCTGGTGGATCACGCCGCGGTCCGTTGCTGCAGATCCAGCTCCTGCAGCTGCTCCGAAGAACTTCATGTCATAAACCATAAGACAACATGATTAATACCTTTAAGCCTAAGACTGGCGCTGGCCGGCTGGCAGAGCGCTCCGACTACTAGTATGATCCAAGTAGAGCCAGAGGGCTGCGTCTTTGACGCGCGTCGATCTCGCCCGGTGAAGCCGGCGACAGCGCAGCCGGGACCGAGGAGGCGATGAGTGAAACGTACATATCAACCGAACAACCGCAGACGGGCCAAGCGCCACGGTTTTCGGCACAGGATGGCGACACGAGCAGGACGTGCCATTCTCAAGGCGAGAAGGCTGAAGGGCCGCGCTCGTCTGTCGGCCTGATTTGGAGAGTGGACCGGCGCAGCACTTTCGGGGAGCTTCGTAAAGCCCGACGCTACCGCAGCGGTTCGTTGAGCATCTCCTGGCAGCCAGGAACGCTGGCCGAGCCGCCGCGCGTCGCTTATTCGATAAGCCGGAAAGTCGGGCCTGCGGTCACTCGCAACCTGATCAAGCGGCGGCTGCGGATGCTCGCCCGCGAGGTTTCCAACGATCTAAGGCCTGGCGCATACCTGGTGGCCGTCACACCCGCCACGGCCCGCCTTCGTTACCCCGATCTGGAGAGCCAGTGGCTGAGACTGACAACCCCGTTCCGCGAGCTGTGAACCGCCGCTGCGACGAGGACCTCCTCTCCGTCGAGAGGTGCAGCGGCACCCGCAAGGGGACCTCCTGGCTGGCGCGACGCACGATCCTCGGCTTGATCGGCGCCTACCAATTGGCGAGGCTCGGCAGAGTGTCACCATGCCGGTTCACCCCTACTTGCTCTGAGTATGCCAAGGAAGCCATAGAACGCCATGGAGTTGGGCGCGGCTTGGCGCTCGCTCTGAGGCGACTCACTCGTTGCAGACCCGGCGGCCCCAGCGGATACGACCCCATCCCGGAATGAGGAACTTCTGATGATAGATCTGGCGAGCCTGGTCCAGGCCACCACTACAACCACCGCTGCAAGCAGCTCATCTAGCGGCGGGATCCTCGGGCCTATAGCGAAACCCTTGGCGGAGGTGCTTGCAGCTATCTACTCGGTGATCCCCAACTACGGGGTCGCCATCGTCGGGCTGGGCATCGCCTGGATGCTGCTGATCTCGCCTCTCACGCTTAAGAGCACTCGGTCGATGCTCGCCATGCAGAAGCTTCAGCCGCAGTTGAAGAAGCTGCAAGAGCAGCACAAGGGCGACCGGCAGGCGTTTGCACAGGCTCAGATGGAACTTTTCAGAGAGCACAAGGTAAGCCCGTTCGGGTCGTGTTTGCCGATGCTGCTCCCGATGCCCGTCTTCTTCGCTCTTTTCGAGGTCATCGACGGGCTTAGCCACACGTCCAAGGTGATCGTCAACGGGGTGCAGACAGTCGTCGCCACCCCACGGTTCCTCAACTCCGGCACCAAGATGTACAAGGCGATTCAACACGCCGGTGGCCACATTGACGCTTTCGGGATGAACCTCGCCAAAGGGGCTCTCACCCACCACTCGAGCGTGCTCGCAGCGTCGCCTTACTGGATATTGCTGCTAGCTCTTGCCGCTACCTCCTACGTCCAGTCGGCAATGATGATGAGCCGCAACCAGGCATCGCAAGCCAACCCGCAAATGAAGATGATGAAGTACCTGGCGCCGCTGTTTGCCTTGATCTCCGTCAGATTCCCAGCCGGGGTCGTCCTGTACTACACCGTCTCGAACATCGCCCGAATCGTGCAGCAGGACCTGATGTACAGGTTCGATCCCAAGGTCAAGGCACTCGTGGTGCGCGAGGTGCAAGAGGTTGAAGACATCACTCGTAACATCGACGAGCAAGAGGCGTCTAAACCAAGTTACACGCCTCCGAAGTCCCTGCGCTCCCCCAAAGACGCCGGAGGATCGGGAGCTCAGCCTATAAAGAGTCGTTTCAGAGATCTTCTTGCGGCGGCCGCGGAGCAGCAGGCCAACAAGACCCAGCCCGCAAAGACGAAGGGTTCGCCGACTTCGAAGGGCGTCGCGAAGCAGGGGGTACCTCCGCGCTCTACCAAAGGGCAGCCGAAGCCAGCCGCCAAAGGGCAGCCGAAGCCAGCCGGAAACGGCGTACCCAAGGCAGCAGCGAAGCCACCGGCAGATCCGTCGAGAGCCAAGCCACGGCCACAACGACGACCTGCCAGCACTACCGCTACTAATGGCACGAAGTCGGTAACAAACGGCCAGCCCCGTCGCCAAGTTCCATCCCCGAAAGACTCAACAGCCCAGCGTCCCGCTAAGCGAGCGTCATCGACCGAGACACCAGCAGAAGGTGGCTCGCCAGTGAAGCCGGACACCTCACTGGCTCGGCCGGCAGAGGCAAGCCGGACGAGCCCTGATCCCCGGAAGGAACAGCAATAGCATTGGAGTGGGTAGAGACCGTCGGTCGGTCGATCCAAGAAGCCAAGGAAGCAGCCCTCGATGAGCTCGGAGTCGACGCTTCAGAAGCCGAGTTCGAGATCATTGCTGATGCCCAAGTGGGACTCTTCGGCCGAATCCGAAGCGAGGCACGTGTCCGAGCGAGGGTACAACCCCGAACGCCGCGCACCAAGGAGGACCGCCGGGACCGGCGGCGCCGCTCGGCTCCCAAGCAGACTCAGGGTGATCCTCCTGAAGCGGCCGCTGGCGGTGCTTCACCAGGATCATTAGCTTCACAATCCGAGGCAAACGCCGATGGACCTAGCCCAGAGGATGCCGACGGACCGCTCGAGCATCTGGCCTCGACGGGTCAAGCTCCACGCGCAGTCACGTCTGGCGCATCCAATGCCGCAGCCTCCGAAGAGCTAGTGGAAAAGATTTCTACGAAAGGATCCGAAGTGGAAGTAGACCTGGACCAGCAAGGCGAAGTTGCAACAAAGTTCCTCGTAGGCCTTCTTGAGAAGTTCGGTCTAGACGCCAGTGTCTCAGCTCTGCGACCTGACGACGACACTGTCGAAATTCGGATTGAGGGTCAGGATCTTGGGATCCTGATCGGACCAAAGGGGGCGACCCTGTTGGCACTACAGACCCTGACACGAACGGCCGTGTTCAACCAAACCAACGGTTCAAACGGGCACATCTACGTCGATGTAGCCGGATATCGAGCCAAAAGAGCGGAGGCCCTGGCCCGCTTCGCCGCCCAAGTCGCCGAGCAGGTCCGCCTGTCCGGCAAGAGGGTCGTCCTCGAAGCGATGCCGTCACCGGACCGCAAGGTGCTCCATGGCGCGATCTCAGCGATCGATGGTGTTCACACAGTTTCAGACGGCGAAGAACCAAATCGACGGGTCGTGGTCGTACCTGACTGAGCCACCGGAGGGGTGCTCACATATGCCGACCGCGCCACCGGACTGGAAGCTCGGCCGTCTTGAGGCAGTTTTCGGCGTACTGGATGAAGCCAAGCAACTCGGATTCCTCGGCCCGGGACCCGTAGGTCGCCATGTCGAGCATTCTCTGCCCTTCCTCGACCTCTTCCCCGACGAATGCTCTCGCGCCCTTGACCTTGGCAGCGGAGGAGGGGTTCCGGGCATAGTGCTCGCTGTCCTGACTCCACATCTGACTTGGCATCTACTCGAAGGCGGCAAGAACCGCGCAGCCTTCCTAGATCACAGCGTCAAGCGCCTAAACCTCTCTCGCCGGGTTGTGGTCGTCGGGGACCGGGCCGAGTTCGTGGCTCGTACCCCGCTGCGCGGCACCTGCGACGTCGTTACCGCCAGAAGTTTTGCCGCCCCTGGAGTGACCGCCGAGTGCGGAGCGCCCTTTCTGCGACCTGGCGGGCACCTCATCGTTGCCGAACCTCCGAACGGCGACCCGCTCAGGTGGCCGGAGTTAGGCCTATCCAAGCTTGGCCTGGCCGCTGGTCGGGCAGTGCACGAACCCTATGCCTTCCAAGTGTTACTTCAGTCCGGTCCCTGCCCCGAACGGTATCCCCGTCGAAACGGTATACCAGCAAAGCGCCCACTCTTCTGAACGGCCAAGCCTTCTGACCTACGCCTTCGGTGGCGGGTCAAGGGCTCTTCTGGTGACCGGTAGCACAGCGACCCGGATGGTAGTCGCACCTTCCTGTGAAAATAAGCTCCTCGTCGCTAACTCGGCGAACCGGCCTGTCTAGCCGACCAACGAGCACTTCTTATGGTCAGCGAAGTACAGCTCGCGTGCAGGTCTGGCCGGAGAGGCTCGGATGGGGGGAGATCATCCTCGAGGGAGTCGACGAGGCCGGCGACGGGTGATCAAGCTCAAAGGTATCGACCTCGAACTGACGCCCACTCGCGGCCACCTCGTGGCATAACTTCAATCCGCTACAGCCTTTCCCGACGTGGTCTGGAACTTGCAAGAGCGCTCGTGGCAGTCGTTGCGCTCAGAGTTCCGCTCGCGGCGGTTCGCTACTCCACCCAGTCCACCCAGTTGAAGGAGATTAGGGCAGCCGATCCGGAACTGGCCCGGTGGTACTTCTCGTCCCAACAGGCCAATCTCCGTCGCCTCGACAAGGCTTTCGGGGCGTTTCTCCGCCGGCTCGCATCGGGAGACAAGCCCGGCTACCCCGTTTCAAGGCCGCACCCCGCTACGACAACGTGGAATGGCCCGCCGACGGCGACGAGTGGCGCTTCAAGCCCGAGACAGGCCATGTGTATCTCCAAGGTGTTGGCGACGTGACGGTGAGTGCACACCGACAGGTCGAGGACGGGTGAAGACGATCTAGGTCCGACGCGAAGGCCGCAAGTGGATGCTGGTGCTGTCGTGCGACGACGTGCCCGCCCGGGCCAAGCCCCACCCCGACCCGGATATCCCCGGAGCGTTCCTGGCCAACGGGGCCGCGGGCCAAGACCGGGTTGAACAGAAGCATTTCCGACGCGGACTGGGCACAGTTCCGCTCGATCCTTGCAGCCAAAGTGCATGAAGCTGGGCGGCAGATGATCAGCGTGGACCCCCGACACACCTCCGACCGCTGCGAAGCTTGCGGGCACGCCGCCAGGGAGAACCGCTTCAGCCAGGCGGCGTTCAGATGCGTCCGCTGCGGCCACGACGCCCACGCCGACGAACACGCCGCCCGCAACACCCTCCGGGCTGGACTGGCCCTTCTCACAGCCAACCAAGCTGCGTGAAAAGAAGCCGGCGGCTCCAACCGTCAGAGAAGTCACCCTGGCACTCCTGCGCGGCAGCGCGTTCCTGCACAGCAGCCCGTTTGGGCAGGCCGACTGCTCCCGTCCGGGGGACTGAGCCCAGGAGCGGCCGGAAGTTGGTCTGTAGATCGGCCTCGATGCCGGTGTCGTCGCTGCGCTCACCAACTCAGGGGGCACGGGTTGCGTGCCCCGTTAACGGCAGACCGGTGAAACCCACAGGTTGGATTCGATCGTCGGCAACCAACCAGCCGGGTGCGCATAGGCCATCCGGCCAATAGCACCATGGCCGACCATGCGGTCAAGATGGCCTCGAATCCCAGATGGCTAAGTTATCTGACATTCGGAGTGAGGGTCCTTGGGTATGCCCCCCGGAACTCATTATGCAGAGGGACACTAATAATGTCTCGACTCGAGCACAGCCGGCTCACGAATGCCGGGCGGCCGACAATGCCTATCCGAATGTTCCACGTGAAACATACGCAGGCCTCGCAGGTCGTGTCGAGCGAGCCACATAGCTGGTCAAGACACAGCGCCAATCAGGACACCGCGCCAAGCACCCTCGGCCTTTCCACCTGCGTCTCAACCAGGCCGAGCAAGTTGCGACGACGGGCGAAGGCCGAAGTGCTTCGGATCCTGCTTGGCGCTGAGATAACAACCCAAGGATCTTCCGCCGACCGTAGCGGCAGACAGGTAACCTCATTCACCTCTGCCGCTCAGGAACTCATCGATCCCAGGAGGTCGGTCACCACGTGCTTCACGCTTAGGTGTGGAGAGCAGTACTAGACAACCATGACTCCGACGGTACGATCTGTGGGCAAGTCGGCCGGGAGGTCTTCTCGGTAACTGAGCTGGCCTGGGAGTATCTGGTGTCGTCCCCCACGGCAATGACTGCCGTTAAGAAACCTGAACCGATTCTGCTTGATGTCAGCCGGGACCTATCGAGCGCAGATCTCTAATCGATGCTGTAGTGACACGCAGCCGACTAGCGAACGGTGGCGAACCTCAACCTGTTCGGGCTCTATGGCCAATGCCAAACCTGTCAACATCAGCTGCCGGTACTACTCACCGGCCACGCAGAGACGTCGAGCGGTGCATCTCCCCTGCAACCCCTGACGAGCGCCTTCCCCCTCCTCACCGCAATGGCTCTAGGAGAACCGAGGCCTAATGGAGAAGCCACCCACCATAGCAAGAGCCCTGCTCACCGGGGAGTTGGAGAATCCCACCCATATAACAGCAACTTCTTCGCCCGCCCTAGCGAAGCAATCCATCTGCTCACCGAACAATCTGCTGAATCGGCCCTCGGCTTCAATAGCTACCGTCTCAAGCTGCTCTCGAATTGCTGAGTCGACTAGCCGAGTGGTAACCCTGAAGACCACTGCCGGCTTCTCCACGGCGGCCTTCGGCTCGTCAGCAAATGAAGAGAGGTGCTCGGCCCTGCGCGCGACGAGCCGAGTTGATCAGCCATGCCAACGAGAAAGTAGCCATACAGCCCTTGCGAGAGCTTCCTGACCTCCGAGCAATTCGCTCGGCGAGCTCCTAGCATTCCGTGACCATTCCCTAATCTGGCTCATCTGTCGCTCCCGGCTGGGACGGGTTTCGGAGCCACCTGTTGCCAGGTGGCGGTGACGCTCTTGCCCAGCTCGGCGCCGACCGAATCCTCGCAGTTCGTCGAGGAGCACCTGGGCGAGCCCGCGAACCCTCCTCGACCCGCGCGTTCATCGGGAGCCTTCGCTAGCTTCTCCCCGCCCCAGTTTCGGTACCAATGGCTGTCACGAGCTCCGTCAGGGAGGCCAGGTTGGCCCTGGCGTACAGCTTCCGGTCTGTGACCTGGCCACAGTGCTCGCAGCGGTAAGAGCGCTTAGACAACGACGGCTTGGCTTTCACTGTCTTGCCCCGCGAGCAGGTCTTGGAGGATGGGTACCAACGGTCTGCCGCGAGGAGAGCCGAGCCGCACGAGGCGTTCTGGAAGGCGAGCTGGCGTTGTACCTCGCCGGCAGCGGCATAGAGGACTGCGCGGTTGAGCCCAGTCTTGCCCCGCCACCGCCAGAGCCCCTGCCTACGGCGGTCATGCCGGAGACACCCAGGTCCTCGATCACCACGGTGGCGTGGTTCGTGGCCAGGCGGGCGGTGAGCTTGTGCGACCCGTCGGTACGGGTCCGGGCCACCTTGGCGTGAGCGCCGCCGAAGCGAACCGTGGAACGCTGCCGGCACTTCGACGGTGCCCGACCCTTAGCAGGGCCGGCCCGGCGCGTCCCCCGCCCGGCGCGAACACTGGCACTGGAGCCGGGCCATACGCCGGGCATGGCGCGAAAGGTGCTTGGAGTTGGGGACCACCTCGCCGGTGGCGAATACCACCAGGGACTTCACACCCTCGTCCACCCCTACGGCAGGTCCACGCGGCGGCGAAGCGCCCTCTGGGTCCAAGGCCAGCGGGCCGGACAGGCCATGGCTTCTTGCCCGGCCTCCTCCCGGCGGGAGCCCCGCCGGGTTGCCAGCACCACCAGGCCCTGGCGGGCCCCTAAATGGTTGCTCGCACTTGACAAGCCCCAGTTCTAGGCGAACCGGGCAAGACCGACGTGGCTGGCCAGCGCACAGCGGCACTTGTTGTCAGGGTCCAGTTCGACGCGGTAAGCCTGGGTGACGAACACCTATGCCGCCTTCCCAACCGCCCCGACCACCACGCTGGCACGGCGGCGGGCCGGACGGCAGCCGTACAACCGGGCACACAAGCCGGTGAGCACTTCCACCACCACTCTGACCAGATCGTCAGCCACCTCGGCATCCTCGACCACAGCTACGCGCCACCCCTGGGCCGCCTGGAAGAACTCGACTCCGAAACGAGCCACCTGGCGGTCCACGCCGGCGCTCTGATCCCCGAGAACACCCTGGTATACAGCGCCACGCCAGCCCGGCCAGCTGGCGCCTCCTCGACCAGGCTCCTCCCCGTCGCTAACTGCCGGCGGGCACCACCAGCACACCAGCGTGGAACCAGGCGCACCCGCACCGCTGATCCCCGCCCACCCGGACATCTTCACGGCCACCAGGCTTGACCAGGAAGTGTGACATCCCTGCCAGGTTCAGACACAACCACCCTCCCGACGAACAGATCACAAACCGTCAAAGCCACATCATGGCATCAGACGTTTCGCATCGCCTCGTTCCCAGCGGGCACCGCAGACTCCCCACAACCGGACCAGCCACGAGAGGAACGACACAGCCCCGAAGATCAGGCCGCAGGACCCTTCGACGGGATGAACAGCGTCCCCAGGAATCCTGGGCTCTTACGGCGCACACGGGCTAGTTGCCGCCCCGGGGACGGCAGCACAAGGATCACCGCTCACCAGCAGGCGAACTCTAGGAGCCCCCTCGGTCGGAGTGTGTACCATGCCCTCAGCCAGCGGCCACACTCGGTAAGACCCCCGACTTTCAACCCGGCAGGACACCGAAGGGTCGGCCACTGCAAGGTCTTCGAAGACATCCCTGGCTAACCCGACGAACTCCTGGCCACGTTTGTCCTCGGCGCGGAATATCTTTCCCGGTCGGTCTTTAGCTCCGGCCGATGCTTAGACCAAAAATCAAACACGGGTCGGTTGGCTAAGAAGGACTGAACCCGGCACCTGCCCCACCCGTCCAGCCCGTCACTAAGAGCCGTGTCGGACTGTTCCGAATAAGGTGCAAGTCACGGACCAACTGCTCGACGGTGTGACCCGGTCCCACCGCGGCCCTCGATACGTGACATTTCCAGCCGCCACTGCACTCGTCGTCGAGAAGGACCGCCTTATCTTTTTCCCGATCTTGCGGATCGCCAGACCCGGATCCTGTGATCGCTGGACACCAACGCGCTGCTAGGAGGGCATCCTTGCCACGGAAAGTGCCCTCGCTGGTCCCAGCTTTGGCGACCAGGCTTCCCCGCTGATGCAGTGATCCGTTATGCCCTCCTAGTTCCGAGTTGCGTGATACCCCGATCTTGCACACCAACCTCCGAACGCGGCATCGCGGGTTGCTGAGCTAAAGCATTTGCATGCTGCCAAGACTGAGACCCGTAGGCACGATCTAGCCGATACGGCCGGACCTCTTGAGTGAGGTGCACAGAGGAATTAGAAATAGCCCCTCGATGGGGAGATTCCAGCCGATCCCATCCATCGGTTGCTCCGTGAGAGACAGGACATCGGCCGTCGACTAGCCTTGAACCTGGTTGGGGAGTAGCCCGCTACGGATGGATCGACATGCTGACGCACTGCGTCCGGTCCTCGGGCCTGCGTAACGCAGGTGGGCGAGACCTTCCGTTCGTGCGCCAGTCGTCTATGGCCGAACGGAGGTAACTCCCCCGCTCGGCGGGAAGGTCAGTATCCGTGAACCTATATGTAGTTGCTGTCTCTATTCCCCTGGTGTTCGGAGCCGAACTGGCAGATAAGACGATGTTCGCTAGCCTTATCCTAGCTTTGCGGGGACGGCCCCAAGAGGTATGGGTGGGCGCAGCCACGGCATTCCTCGCGCAGGTGACGATAGCCGTCAGCTTCGGTCCACTTCTATTTGCGCTCATCCCGCGTGGTCTCGTCACACAACTTCTAGCAGTTAGCTGCATCATCGGCGGCAGCGTCGCGTGGCACTCCTCCGCCGACTGGGATCCGGAGTCTCCAAGGATGCGGCAACGTGGCCGAAGTGTCTTTTTCGGAACGTTCTGCGTGATCTTCCTAGCTGAGATGGGAGACGTCACGCAGCTACTGACTGCGAGCTTAGCGACACGGTTTCGATCACCACTCTCAGTGGGACTAGGAGCGGTAGTCGCTCTTTGGCTAGCAGCGGCACTCGCAGTCACCGGAGCCAGACCTCTGGTTTTACGCTTAAGTCCTCGTCTACTCCACAAGTTCTCCGCCGCAATAATCATTGGATTTGGCCTAGCGACGAGTGCCTCTTTCCTATTCTGACTGCTACCGACGACCGAGGCGAGGATGATCCGGGTCGGCCTGGTTAGGCCTTGTCGTGCAGTAAGAGGTCTCGCGTTACGAAGACCGACCGCATCGCCAGTGACTCGCTCCGCGTTGGAGACCAAGCGCGGCGAGATAGCCCACTTGAGAGCTCCAGCTCCGGTGTGGAGGTCGCCGGTCGCATCGGACCCCTGTCCTGGGTCATCGCAGGTGACGCGGACCTCGCGTAGGTAGGCCCGAGGTGGGCGACGACGATATCCTTCGTCGCCACCGCATCGAGCATAGGAGTTGACTCAGTCACGCGATCCCGGTTCTTCATCGACCCTGGATCGCTAGCCACCACCTTGGTTCGTCGAACAAGAGCCGGAGAGCCATAGAGGGTCGCTCCCGGCCGCTCTAGTGCACGATGGCGCAAGGGTGGAGGGATGCTGGTTAGAAGGCGCTGGCAGCGAAACTACATGCCCAATCAGTCGAGGGTTTCCCGCTCAGAGAGCTTTGCCCTCCTTACCATCTTCGGAACGCCCTTGGAAGTAGGAGGGCTGGGGGCCGGAAGTCAGGAGTGTCGGTATGGGCTCTCGCCAATAGGACAGTGGACGGCTTGGAGGTATTGGCGCTCGCGTGGTCGGTGTGTGGACCTATCTGGGGATAAGGCGGGCGTGCAGCGTGAGCGGTGGTTCGTGACGTGGGTGACGGTGAACACAGGAACGGGCAGCCTTGCCGAGGAGGATCGCAAGATGGGACTCTAAGAAGGAAGGCCGCTGAAAGGCGACGGCCAGGTGGACGTGTCGGTCGGGCCGGATGTCTACCAAGGGGGAGTATTTCGCCGAAGTCCTCGACGACGCTGGTGACCGCCTGCGTTCCGTGCCGCTAGGTCACGAGCAGGTCGCTCTAGACGCGTTGTTGGAGTGGCCTCCGACCATGGGTGGCAGACCTGGTGATCGGGCAACTCGACTCGATCGCACAGCTCACCGTGGCGCTAACTCGGCAGCAGAGGGTGCCGGTGGCGTACGTTCCAGCCTTGGTGCTCCACCGGGCGGCGGACCTATATCCCGGGGAGGCGAAGACCGACGTGACGCGTTCGTGACTGAGGACAACGTCCGCTCCCGGCGCAGGAAGGTTCAGTGCCTTGACGACCGCTTCGACGAACTGCTGGAACGGCTTGGAGTGCTCAACAAAGTCGATGTCGTCTTCGCCGCTGATCACACCCGGCTGATCAACCGGCGCCGTCCAGCTGGCTCGAGCGTCTCACCCCCTCGGGAAACGTCCGGAGATTCCCGGGCAGCTTAGGCTGGGGCACCGGACCTACTAGCCAAATTTCCGGCGCTCGCTAGCCGAGAGGTGGCCTAGAAGACCGGTATCGCCTGGACTGTGAAGACCCGATCGCCTCTCCTCGCTGCCGAAATGCCTGAGGGGATCTACGCCACCCTGGCCGCCCAGATCGTGATGGTCGCAGCCGGGCAGACGATCGGGTGCGTGAGCGTCGAGCCGGCAGTCGAGGTTGATCGGGTGTTCTCCCGTGAACCCAAGCCGGCGGAGCAGCTCGAAGAGGTCTTCTTCGCTCACCTTTTAGGCCGCCAGCTCTACAGGCCGGCTGGCATCGGACGGGACCCGAGATCCTCTACGAGATCGGCGACGACCGCCGGTTCGACACCGCCCACGAGCTGACCTCCCAGCCGAGATCTGAACCCCACCGGAACGGTCGGGCGTCAAGGCCTTACAAGACGATAGGGGAGCCCCCCTAACACCGGGATGAGCACGGTGGTCACAAATTCCCAGTGCGCTATCGCGAAATGGCCCTCCTTCAAGTCGGTGTAGCGGTCGCTGAAGAACTCGCCTCTAAACGTCACCTGGCCGTCGGCGACCAAGAGCAGACACGCCGACCTCTCCGCAGCCGGCCGACGAGGATCGCCTCGGATTTTGGAACGGTTACTGGACCTCCGCCTGCCTGAGGGCATCGGACAAGTTCTCGTCGACGGGTCTAGGATCGCATACCCGCCCGGACGGTCAAGACAGCGTGAGACTGGTAGGAGTAGAGTTACAGAAGGATCCCCGACTACACAGGAGGTTGCCGGGATCAGGCAGAATCCTGACGCCACCAAGGTCGGCAAACCTCTGTCGGTCCTCCCCTCCCGAGAAGTCCTCCCGAGCATGTTTCACGTGAAACAACGGGTGCTTGATTTCTGCATACCTAGGACTAAAGATGGAGCACATGACTCAGCCCGACAATAACGACAGACGGGCTCGTTCGATCTTCGACCGACTGAGATCCTCGACACCTGCGGATCCCCCGGCAACATCGGATCCAGCTGACCCCACCGGCGCAACCATTGACCCCCGCCAGAAACCACCTAGTGATGGCCTGCTTGAAAGCTCACTAACGCCGGACGCCGATGATACGACATCATTTGAAGAAGGCGCTCCTCTCGGCGAAGACAGTCAACCCTCGCCCCTTGGGCCCCCTTGGCCCCTTGAGCAGGATTTGCCCGCAGAGCCCGATCCTTCCGAGATTAAAGATGCAGTACCACGAGCAAACCCTCCTCCAGATGTGCCATCCCTCCAAAGCAGGTCAGTTCTAGAAGGAGGTTCTGGCGCTGATAACCCGGTCGTATCTGCTCCGCGCGACTTGACGCTACTGGTAGCTTCCCTCGAGACACGGACATTGGAGCTTCAAGAGGGTGACGAAAAGAGCACTCATTTTCTTGACGACTACGGCAGACCATTGCATCCGTCGAGCCTTGCTCACGAGCTGCCAAGGCGTATAGCAATCGCAAATCAGAAGGGCGGCGTAGGTAAGACAACGACCACGGTTAACGTCGGGGCTTCACTCGCTGAACTGGGCTACCGGGTTCTAGTCGTCGATCTCGATCCACAGGGGAATGCCACCACTGGCCTGGGAGTAAACGCCCGAAGCCTCGAATCGTCGATCTACGATGTCCTTCTACACGACGTTCCGACTGACGACGTCATTGAACCCACATCCATGCGGAACCTCTTCGTGGTGCCCGCCACGATTGATCTTGCCGGAGCCGAGATAGAGTTAGTACCGGTCTTCAGCCGCGAACTTCGGCTCAAGCGCGCACTCGATACTGTCGCAGACGATTTTGACTTCATTCTGATTGACTGCCCTCCGTCGCTCGGTCTTCTCACTGTCAACGCCATGGCTGCGGCGGGCGAGGTACTGGTTCCCATCCAATGTGAGTACTACGCACTAGAGGGCCTTGGACAGCTGCTCCGAAACGTCAACCTCGTGAAGGCCAATCTCAACGCCACCTTAGACGTGAGCGTCATTGTTCTCACAATGTATGACGCTCGAACCAAGCTGGCGGAGCAAGTGGCCGCAGAGGTCCGGGACCATTTCGGGAGTCGCGTGTGCCGTAGTGTCATACCGAGGACCGTGCGACTTTCGGAAGCGCCATCGTTTGGGCGCCCGATTACTACGTTCGACCCCTCGTCTAGGGGCGCTATTGCTTACAGGGAACTAGCTAAGGAGGTGAGTGGTGGCGCGAAGAAGCGGGTTAGGTAGAGGACTGGGTGCCTTGATACCTACCGAGGTTGCAAGCGATCAGGTATCCACGTTGCTCGAGATTCCGGTCAACTCTATTGAGGCAAACGAACACCAACCAAGGACCAGCTTCGACGAGGAACCACTGGTGTCCTTGGCGGCTTCTATACGGGAGGTTGGAGTACTCCAGCCCATCCTTGTCAGAGAACTAGGGGATGGCCGGTATCAGTTGATTGCAGGCGAGCGACGTTGGCGAGCAGCTAAACGAGTCGGTCTTCCTTCCATCCCTGCGATCGTAAGAACTGCCACAGAGTCCGAGCGCCTCGAACATGCATTGATCGAAAACCTCCACCGCCAAGATCTCAACCCGATGGAGGAGGCCTCCGCATACCAGCAGCTACTCGAGGAGTTCGGCCTGACCCACGAAAAGCTCTCGGCGCGGGTCGGCAAGAGCAGGGCTGCGATCACCAACGCACTGCGTTTATTCCAACTGCCCCCCTCTGTCCAGGATCTCCTCCGCAGTGGTCAGATCAACTCTGGACACGCTCGCGCCCTGCTGTCGACCCCAGACCGCTCGTTCCAAGAGACCCTCTCAAAGCGAATTGTGTCAGAAGGACTGTCAGTACGAGCCGTAGAAGAAGCTGTAAAGCAACGCAACAACGGCACTACAACAGATCGGCGGCCGCATGCCCCCGGAGGTAGCCCGCCACCGGCCGCAATACTCGAACTCGAAGAACTCCTCTCTAACCGGTTGTCGACCTCGGTGAAAGTCACCTTGGGGACCAAGAGGGGCAGAGTCATCATCGACTTCGCTTCCCTCGAAGACCTTGAACGCATCTACCGTACGATGACCGGACCAGACCAGATTCAGGAGTAGACCTACGACCCCTTCTCAACGGCCACTAGAGAGTCTGTCGGGTAAACCTAAATCCACAGGATGTGATTAACTCTGTGGACAACCAGGCATGGGCTCCTCTTGTGAGCAGGGCTAACAGAGATGGCCGGTCAGGTAAGCGCTGGCGCGAGATTTACAGGTGAGGGGATAGCTCGTCGAGGATCTTGGCCTTGGGCCTAGCCCCGACTATCCGCACCTTGGGCAGGCCGTCCTTGAAAAGGATCATCGTCGGGATGCTCATGACGTCGAAGCGTCGTGCAACTTCTTGGTTGTCGTCGACGTTGAGCTTCGCAAGCTTCAGACTTCCGGCTTTCTCGCTGACTATCTCGTCGAGTATCGGAGCTACCATCTTGCACGGTCCGCACCATTCAGCCCAGAAGTCCACCAGGACTGGCGCCTCGGACGATTTGATCTCCTCATCGAAGGTCTTGTCGGTAAGTTTCACGGCTAGCTCAGCCACGTATATCGCCTTCTTTCGTCTACCCGAGCACTTCTCGAGGTAACGTCTATGCCAACACTGCCGGAAGCGACACCATTCCAGGCGGTCGACACTGACCGAGCAAACCTGATTCGACGCCCTACTGGCTTTCCAGCCACCTCTCGGCGTCGATGGCGGCCATACACCCACTCCCTGCGGCGGTGATCGCCTGGCGATACTGGTCGTCCTGCACATCACCCGCAGCAAACACTCCAGGCACGTTAGTCGCAGTGGAGCCGGGGACGGTCTGCAGGTAGCCGCTGGCGTCCATATCCAGCTGACCCTTAAAAATAGCCGTGTTGGGAACGTGGCCGATCGCTACGAACACTCCGCTTACTGGAAGCACTTGCTCCTCGCCTGTGACCACATTATGAAGTTGCAACCCTTCGACCTTCGACTCACCCAAGATGTCGGTGACGACGCTGTCCCAGACGAAACGAATCTTGGGATTCTTGAAAGCTCGGTCCTGCATAATCTTGCTGGCCCGAAGCTCCTTGCGGCGATGGACTACAGTCACCGTCTCTGCGAACTTGGTGAGGAACGTTGCCTCCTCCAACGCCGAGTCCCCGCCTCCTACGACGGCTATGTTCTGGCCTCGGAAGAAGAACCCATCACAGGTCGCACACGTGGACAAGCCTCGGCTTATCAGCCGCTCCTCTGCCGGCAGACCGAGCATGAGACTTTGAGCGCCTGTAGCTACGATTACAGACCGCGCTCGGTGCTCGACGGTCTCACCGGTGGAAGGATTCTGAGCCCAAACCCGAAGCGGCTGAGACGAGAAGTCGACGCGCTCCACTTTAGTCGTGAGGAACTCTGCACCGAATCGGGCCGCCTGACCCCTCATGTTTGCCATCAACTCCGGGCCAGCGAGCCCATCCACGAAGCCAGGGAAGTTCTCGATGTCCGTGGTCAGCATCAACTGCCCGCCGGGCTGGTCGCTAGTGGAGGACGGCTGGCCTTCCATCACGAGAGGTGACAGGTTTGCCCGGGCGGTATAGATAGCTGCCGTCAACCCGGCAGGACCTGATCCGACGATCAGCACATCCCGTTCGGTGGCATCTTCGACGCTAGACAAAGTGGAACCTCCTCAAGCTCACTAAGACCGACCCTTCGGACGTCTTCTAGACCATGCCAACGCGCCAGACGCAAGAAATATTGCAGACGCAGCCGCGTCCACCGTCCAGACCCGTCGCGACAGCGGGTGATAAGGCAGGTAGACGTCTGCGAGGCGTATGAGGGCAATGACTACTAGGAGGAGGCTCACAACCCCGAGCACACCTACGACGACGCCGTAGACAAGCCCGCGAGCCACGACCGTCACAGGCACCGTCGTCTTTTCGCGAACGGTCCCGACTACAGACTCGATGTGGTCGGCTATCTGGTCGGGCCAGTCGTGAGCGGGTGCCGTCTGCCGAGGACTACCGGGAGTGGTCATGGCTTCTCAGCCTAACCACGAAGTTCACGCTGCTCTAGAAGACTCTCAGCTTTGAAATGTCAACCCGATCAGAAGGACCCAGGTTGGTGATCAGGAAGAGTATGTAGCGACCACGGCTGTTACCCAAAGAAAAGGCGTGGTTTCCATCGATCGAGCTCGCTGCATCCAAGGGCTGCCCCCAGCTCGACGCTGGGTTACCACTGGGAATAGCGTGCTCAGACACGTAGACCGCAGCGGACCACCCTGCGGTGGGAGAAGAAACTTCCAGACGTCGAAGCTTCAATGACGACCCAAGGTCGAGCGAAAGGCCGATACCGTTATAGAGCCCCCCGAAGTTCGGAGTGGCATATAGATCGGTCGACCAAGAAGCCGACGAGGTGTAGTCGATCGTGTTCCCGGCCTCCTGCGGGTTGTCCGCTTGGCGACCGGGGACGACCATGTACACCGACACATTTTGGACCGAAAGTTGGCCGGCCGTCGATGGAGGGGAGATCGACCCCGGCTTGGACGTCGAAGTCGGTGAAGGCGACAACACGGACCTCACGCTGCCGGTCGATAGGAGCCTTGCCGCGAGGAACCCGCCAGCCGCGAGCAAGACGAGGACCACGATCCCGATTCGCCGTTCGCGCCGCCTCAAGCCCGTGCGCGCTGACTGCGCCAGCGGTATCTCCACCGTGATCTGCGAACCGCCTCCCGCTCTTTCCCCCAGGGTTGCATCGGGACCGGCCGAGTAGACAGCAGCTTCTATCGCAGAAGTCCGGTCGACCTGCTGGTCAGCGTCGAAATTCGGGCTGAGCTGCAGCGTCGGCTCCACCTGCGAGGGAGCCGCCTGCCGCTGGTCCTCTGATCTTTCGATGTCAGGCGGAGGAGGAGGCGGAGCGGCTAGAGGTGTCATGCCCGCCCTCGGGGAACGAGTCCCCGCAAGCCGGTCGACCGCCCCCTCGGCGGGCATAACGGACACCTGGGACGTACGCGCCGAGTCTGCACGATCGACTTGGAGCTGTGGATTTGCCGCCGGACGGGCCGGTCGACCGCGATGGCGGTCCTTGCCGACCTCGTCCAACCTGCGCACGAGATCGGCTGCCGACTGGGGGCGCCTATCGGGGCGTTTCGCTAAAAGCTCCACCACTAGCCTGTCCAGCGAACCGGGAATAGACCTTACAGTCGAAGACGGTCTGGGGATCCGCTCGTTGAGGTGGGCCATCGCCGTCGCCATGTCACTCGACGCACTGTAAGGGGGCGCCCCGACCAGCATCTCGTAGAGGACCACCCCTAGCGAGTACAGATCCGTCGTACCGTCGACGTGGTCGCCTCTCACCTGCTCCGGGCTCACGTACTTGGGAGTCCCAAGGACGATCCCGGTACGCGTCAGGTCCACTCCCGAAGCGTGGCCGGCTTTCGCTATTCCGAAGTCGGTGACCTTCACCTCGATATCCCCACGGTCGTTGCGGACCAGCAGGATGTTGGCGGGCTTGACGTCCCTGTGTATGACGCCCGCCTGATGTGCGTAGCCGAGCGCCTCGGCGACTTGACGGGTCACATCTAGCGCCTCGGGCACCGTCAGGCGTCCTCGATCGTCGAGAACCTCTCGTAGGTTCTTGCCGCGCACGAGTTCCATCACGATGTACGCGCTGTCACGTTCGCGTCCTGTGTCGAAGGTCGCGACTATACCGGGGTGCATTAGACGCGCAGCCGCCACTGCCTCCCGACGGAACCTCTCCAGCAGGACGGTGTCTCCGGCGAGATGGCGGTGCAGGACTTTGATCGCCACCCGCCGGCCTAGCGTCTCGTCCTCCGCCTCCCACACCTCCGCCATGCCACCGCGTGCTATCGGCGACACCAGCCGATACCTGCCTGACAGCAGGTCACCGGCCCGGCAGAGCAGGGTTTCGTTGGTCTCGGCCACTTCTGTTCAACAGTAGTCCTCGGTCGCCACCTGGCATGGTCGACCCTGCATCCGCTTACGTTACGGGCGTTCCTGTGGCAACCACGCCACACCGATAGCTCCTCTGCCGGCGTGACTTCCCACCACAGGTCCGACCTCCCCGAAGAGGATGTCGCCGTCGGAGACGTCGACCTTGTCGAGCATACCGACGAACTCGTCGCGATCGGGTGCGTCTGCCGAGAACACAGCCAGGCGCCGCAGAGGTCCCGCCTGACGCACCTTGTCAGCGAGGTAACGCAACGAGCGTGCTCTCGTTCGCTGCTTCGATTCCTCTTCGACGACGCCGTCGCGGACTTCTATAACCGGCTTGATAGCCAGCATGGACCCCAGCGCTGCCCGAGCCCCTCCAATGCGCCCGCCCTTCTTTAGGTTCTCGAGAGTGTCGATGGCTCCGTAGAGCTTCAACGATCTCGACGCTTCGAGGGCGCAGTCCTCGACTTGCGCAAGCGTTGCGCCGGAAGCCGCTATGCGGGCCGCTTCCGTCGCCACCAACCCTATGCCCAAGGTAACTGTCATAGAGTCGACGATCCGGATCGGAAGGCGGCCGGCGAGCGCGACCGCCCCCTGACGGGCCGACTCGATCGTCGCGGACATCTTCGACGACAGGTTTATGCACACGATACCGGTCGCCCCTTCGTCTGCGATCTCCTCGAAGACCTGCTGAAACTGACCAGGGGACGGAGCGGCCGTGCTGGGCAGCACGGCCGAGGTAGAACAGCGGTACCAGAAGTCCTTGGCCGACAACTCGTAGCGGTCCACGAACTCCTCGTCGCCGAAACGGATCCTCAGGGGTACCATCGAGATCCGCCATTCTTCGAGCGTCTCGTCGAGGAGATCGCAGGCACTGTCAGTTACTATCCGGACACCTGTCAAATTGAGTCTTCTCCTCGTGCGATCGCCGAACCTAGGGTTTCATCTTCGACCTAGCCGGGTTCGAGTTGGTGACATCGCTATCTGAACTCCATCGAAGCTTGCGGCGGCCCTCCGAGCGCGCTCCCGGACTCCTTGGGGTCGCCAGGCTCCTGCTCCGCCTCGTCGAGGGGGGAGGGGATAAGCCCTCTGCGGCGCCTGCCTCGCCTGAGGTCGCGACCCCACCACACAGCCAGGGACAGTGCAGCAAGGATCGCCAACACGATAGCCACGCCAGACACCGCTGTGCTGCGAACGGTGTCATGATCACTCGCCAAGAGCACAGACCCGTCCGGCGTGTAGAGGTCCACTTCGAGAGGGAAGACCCCCGACGACCTCGCCTCTACGGGAACGTTGACTGTCGTGTTCTGCTTGGTCAAAGCAAAGACGCAGACCTCTTCGGTGGGTGTCGGCACCCTGCATACTCCCGCGGCCGGCTTAAACACCGGGAAAAGCAGCCTCTGGCTGATCAACCTCACCTCGACGCGCGCCTGGAGGGATCCCGACACGAGCACGGTTATGGGGATCTGCCCGTGGGTTGAGGTCAACGTGATCGCTGTCGCTGGTGGAAGAGCGAAGCTGCCGGATGCTTTCGCTAATGCCCGGTTGAGGGACTGCAATATCTCAGCGCGGGTCTTGGGGGTCAGGGAAACCGACTCACTGGCGAGAAGGTCGTTGGACAGCCCTGCCAGTGTCGGGGAGGATCCTCCCAGCAGCGAGGTCACTCCATCCAGCTTCTGGCGGGCCTCTAGAATGCTTGAAGCTGCAGCTGCGAGAGCCTGCAAAGCCGAGGCGTTCGGGGGTGGCCGAGATGCCAGCTCCAACGAGACAGGTGCTGTAGGAACACGGGAGAAAAGGCCCGACGCTGAGACCGGTTCGATCAGCGGATTCCCAGCGAGGCCCGCTATGAGCGTCTTTAGAAGTTGCGGTGAAGCACTCCAGCCCGCCTGCGGCAAGAGGGCCACGCCGCGTCTCAGTCCGGGCGCCTCGGTCTCTATCATGGCCAACTCGGCAACGATCCTGTTTGCTTTCGCAACCGCAGGCCCGTTCGACGTAAACACCGTCGACAGGCCGGCGTCAGCCCCGAACACGGTGAAGTCCTTGTTCCCGTACGACAGCGACGTCGGCCTCCCGAAGGTGGTCTGGGTATCCGCTACCGGCAAGGGGCTGAGGGAGGCTTGAGGGAGAATGACAGTCCTTGCCCCTTCCTGCGTCAGGGCATCGAGAGCGGAGCTCCCCACGCTCCCGGCTGAAACCCACGTGGCAGGGGAGGGTGCGACGCCGACCGTCGACTTGAACACGGCTGTCGCGGCGCTGATTTGCACGCCGAGCTCGCTACCCAGGCCCGCGGCGCCCAGGTCTGCGATCGCGGAGGGATCGTACGTCGACGCCAATATGGTCAACGAGCCTTTCTTCACGGCCGCAGCCAGGTTGGACAGCGTAGAGGCGTCTAGTTTCGAGCCGGCGGTGGCTCCCCGGGCGAGGCCCTCGAGCGTCCTCGGATCGGCCAGCAGGCTGACTGGCACGGGGTGGTGTCCGTCCAGTACCGCCGAGACCTGGTTGAGGCGTTGCGCCTCCGAAGCGCTCGGCGCGGCTCCCGGTAGGGTGCCTTTCGAAGGGGTGTCAGCGAAAGGAACAATTAGAGCCACGGCTAGTGGTTGATACCCAGACGACCCAGAATCCGGGCTGCTCGCGTACTCGATAAAGAGGTTCTGAGGTGCGTCCAGCGGGATAGAGGAGGCGCTGAAAAGCTGGACCTGCACCGGGAAAACACCGGTCTCACCGAGATACAACGTCGGAAGGACCGACCCCCGCACCGGCGCGTTCACTGGCAAAGGCAGATCCACCCCGCCGGACTGGTCGATTGACAGGGCTGAAACATCCACTACCTGCTGATAGAAGTAAGCGCCGACCTTCCCCTTCGCAGCTTCGTCGAACGCGGTGCGGGTTATCAGGCGGTCGAAGACGGTGACCTGCAACCGGTCACCGGAGTCCGCGGGAACACCCAAACGCATCTCGAAGATGCCATGCCCCTCGATCCAAGGCGACTGTGACAATACTTGCGTCACCGATACGGCGTTACCGGCGCCGGGCGAGGCCGGCGTGGAGGATGCCGCAGTAGCGCTGCTAGGCAAGCTCGGCGGCGCAGCGTAGGCCGTGTGGTCGATCCCGGCGCAGCACGCGACGAGCACCGTTGCTATAGCTACGGGCACAAACCCCGACGACAACGGTAACGCGGACGAGTACAACCGGCGCAGCAAGCGCCTCATCGGAGCCGTAAAGCCAGCGTCGAAAGGGCCATCGGCTGATCCTCGAAACCGGCACGGCGGTAGAGGTTCAAGGCTGGCGTGTTGGTCAGCTCCGTGTTGACGAACACCCGCTTGGTAGCGTTGCTTCTCATCCAGGCGATACCCGAGCCGAGCAGCCCACTGCCGGCACCGCTACGCCGGGCGGTAGGTATCACGGCTAGTCGCTGGACGTACCCGATAGCCGAAGCCTTTCCGAACACAGCATATCCTGACAACCCACCGCCGATGTCGAAGGCCGCGCGAGCGGAAGTCTGCGGGGTAGCAGATATGACCTCCCGAAGCATCGGCAATCCAAGACCAGCATCCTCCCCGAACGCCGTCAGGTCGGCTTCGGCGAGCGTCCCGTACATCTCAGACCCGCACTCCCGATATTCCCATCTGTGATCGGACGGGACACGAAGCTCCCCGGCATCGGCAGCGAGAACCCGGAGCTCACTTCGGATCTTGAAACCTGCCTTTAGGTATACGCCCTGCTCCAACAGGCCTAGCGCACCCGTTCGAAGCTCCTCGAAACCCCGGGAGCGTGCCGCATCTACACAGCGTTCGACGAGTTCGCCGGACAGCAGCGTGATCGACGCCACAGGCGCCACCACAGCGGCCCGGGAACGGTCGTTCAAAGCCATGACCAGCGCACTTTGCCTACCCATCCGAATGGTCTCGACGCCGCGAACAGTCGACGTCCGACCTTTGAGGCTCTGGCGGGTCACCATAAACAAGCTACAACTCAGGGCCAATCGGCGCGCAGTCACGCTGGCATGAACGCTTCGCTCAACTTTCGTGTTTTCCAGCCGATATCTTAAGGGTGCTTGACCTGAGAGCCATCCTCGTGCACATGACCGAAGTGGGTGGATCCGACCTTCACATCAAAGGCAAGTCAGCGCCTCGAGTGAGGGTGAACGGAGACCTGCGTCCTACCCCGTTCCCCCAGGTAGAACGCAACGATGTGGAAGAATGCCTGAGGGTCATCATGCCCGTCGACAGGATCGACGAGTTCCATCGGACGGGTGAAGCCGACTTCTCGCTGTCGATAGACGGGCTCGGGCGTTTCAGGGCGAACGCTTTCCGCCAGCGTGGAAGTGCCGCTATGGTGCTTAGACGCGTTCTCCCCGCTGCGATGTCCGTGCTCGACCTGGGTCTTCCGCCGATCGTCTCCCGCCTTGCAGAGGAAAATAGGGGAATGGTGCTTGTAACCGGACCTACTGGTTCAGGCAAGACCACGACGCTCGCCGCCATGATCGACCACATCAACCAAACTCGCTCAGGTAACATCATAACAATTGAGGATCCCATAGAGATTCTCCACCCAGACAAGCGCTCAGTGGTATGCCAACGCGAGATAGGCACAGACACCAAGAATTACGAGCAGGCCATGCGGAGGGTACTGCGCCAAGATCCCGACGTCATCCTGATCGGGGAGATGCGAGACGTCGAGACCGTGTCCGCTGCGATGATGGCAGCCGAAACCGGCCACCTCGTGCTCTCCACGCTGCACACTTCCAACGCTACGGAGACAATAAACCGGATCGTAGACTTCTTCCCTCCCTTCCAGCAACAGCAGGTGCGTCTGACCCTCGCCGGGGTTCTCAAGGGCGTCATCAGCCAGCGTCTCGTCCCGCACTCGTCGGGAGATGGGCGAGTTCCGGCCATAGAAGTCATGGTCGTCACAGGACGGATCGCCGACCGGATCACCGACCCCTCATCCAACGGTAAGGAGACCCTAGAAGAGTTGATCGCCGATGGCGAGTACCATGGCATGCAGACATTCGATCAGAGCCTCTTCTCGTTGTTCAAGAGCGGTGAGATCACTCTTCGCTCCGCGCTTGCGGCCGCCACGAACCCCCACGACTTCCGGGTCGCTTTGCAGTCGGCTGGACTTGTCACTGGACCATAGATCCGACGTCAGCACGGTTGGGGCTGGCGTGGCATCCACGATGTATAACCCCGGTATCCTTAAGCGCCGTGCTCCCAGAACGCTTCCGTCCGCTTGTCACGCAGACCGCAGACCTTGGAAGGCTGTTCTCTGACAGGGGTCTGAAGCTTTACCTGGTAGGGGGGGTAGTGCGCGACGCCATCATCGGACGCCTCTCCGAGGCGTCCGACCTGGACTTCACGACTGATGCATCCCCAGACGTCACTGAAAGCATCTTGTCGGGGTGGGCCGACGCTGTCTGGACGCAGGGAAAGCGCTTCGGGACGGTAGGAGCGAAGAAGGGAGGGCGATCCTTCGAGATCACCACCCACCGAGCTGACAGCTACAACCCTGACAGCCGACATCCCCGTGTCGTCTTCGCTGACGCGGTCGAGGCGGACCTCTCCCGCCGCGACTTCACCGTGAACGCCATGGCGTTATCCCTCCCCGACCTACGCCTAATCGACCCTTTCGACGGAACCGCCGACCTAGCCAACGGGCTCCTGAGAACCCCTCTAGAGCCTGAAGTTTCCTTCAGCGACGACCCCCTCCGGATGCTGAGAGCTGCCAGGTTCGTCTCGGGCTACGGCCTGTCTCCTGACGGCGCTCTGGTCGAGGCGGTGAAGGCGACAAGGTCGCGCCTCGGTATCGTCTCGGAGGAACGTATCCGCGACGAACTGGACAAGCTTATGGTCGTCGAGAGCCCCGGCGCTGGCCTGTGGTTCCTCGTGCAGACCGGGCTAGCGGAGGAGTTCCTCCCTGAACTACCCGCACTTGCGCTCGAAGCTGACCCCCTTCACCGCCACAAGGACGTTCTTGCCCACACCATCGCAGTGGTCGAGAAGACCTCTCCCGACCGGCTCCTACGACTGGCTGCCCTGTTCCACGACGTCGGCAAGCCAAAGACCCGGTCGTTCGGACCTGGCGGATCGGTCTCTTTCCACCACCATGAGATGGTCGGTGCAAGGATGACCCGGGAGCGAATGAAGGCGCTGCACTATTCCAACGAAGACATCCACGACGTGAGCCGTCTGGTGGAACTGCACCTTCGCTTCCACACTTACCAGATGGGGTGGACCGACACCGCAGTACGTCGCTACGTACGTGACGCAGGACCACTCCTCGAGCGCCTCAACGAGCTAACCCGCAGCGACTGCACTACCCGCAACGCGGCTAAGGCCCGGGCGTTGGATCGGCGAATGGACGAACTCGAACGTCGGATTTCCGAGTTGGAGACCAAGGAGCGCCTGGACTCTATCCGCCCGGATCTCGACGGCGTTGAAGTCATGAGGAGACTCGGCATTCCAGCTGGGAAAGACGTGGGAGCGGCGCTCGACTTCCTCCTCGAACTTCGACTGGAGGAGGGACCTCTCGGAGCCGGAGAAGCAGGCCGCAGGCTCGACACATGGTGGGAGGAGCGCAAGTCGGCGCAAGGTTAGTTTCCTTCTTTCCTCGCTCGTATTATCAAAGTGCGTGGAACGAGTTCCATTGCGTCGTTCCACTGCCAACTGCGATGGGTAGACCGAACCGGAGCCGGCTCCGCTATCAAATCGACCCGGTAGCTGGATCTCGTGAGGGCGCCGTATAGACCGAAGAAGTCATGCCGGTAGGTGGTGAATTCGACACCGCCCCATACGATCCGCTCGGGCTCACGATCGAAATACGAGCGACCGATAGTAGGGTCTGGGCGTTGCTCGTCGATGATCGACCACGCTGGATGGGGAAGGCTGAACACCAGATGCGATCCGACCTTGAGCACCCTGTGAACCTGGCGGAACACCCTGTTCAGATCCTCGACGAACTGAAACGCGTTCGCAGAGAAGACCAAGTCCACCGAGTCAGCGCGAAGGAAGGCGAGCTCCGCCATGTCTGCGTGACGGAGCTCGACTCTGACCTCCTCCTTGGCGCACAACTCCTGGGCGTAGGAGAGCTGGGCCGACGAGGAGTCGACCCCGATCACCGTCGCCCCAGCCTTCGCAAAGGCAATGGAGCTCTGGGCACCGCCGCACCCGAGCTCGACGACCCTCTTACCTTTCAGCTCACCGAGAAGGCGAAGATCCCTCTCGGTGGGGATATCAGGCCCGTAATACGCCGTGTCTACAGGAATGGACGATCGACGTTGGTATTCCGCCGAGAAGCGGTCCCACGCCGCGGAGGGACCGTCGGTCACTCAGAGCCGGAGGCGAACGCCTCGACCATCCGGTGAGCCTCATCATCGTGGTACTGGACCGGAGGGGACTTCATGAAGTACGCCGAAGGTCCGAGAAGGGGGCCGCCGATACCCCGGTCTTTCGCAATCTTGGCACAGCGGACAGCGTCGATGATGACTCCGGCCGAGTTCGGTGAGTCCCACACCTCCAGTTTCATCTCCACGTTCAGGGGCACGTCACCGAAGTTGCGGCCTTCGAGCCGGATGTACGCCCACTTGCGGTCTTCGAGCCAGGGCACGTGATCTGAAGGGCCGATGTGAACGTCGTCAGCGGCGATACCATTGTCTATCTGGCTAGTGACGGACTGAGTCTTCGATATCTTCTTCGACTCTAGGCGTTCCCTCTCCAGCATGTTCTTGAAGTCCATGTTGCCACCGACATTGAGCTGGTATGTGCGATCGAGTACCAAACCCCTGTCCTCGAAAAGTCTGGCGAGTATGCGGTGAACGATCGTGGCTCCGACCTGGCTTTTGATGTCGTCGCCTACGATAGGCACCCCAGCGTCCGCGAACTTCTGGGCCCACTGCGGATCGCTGGCGATGAAGACCGGGATGGCGTTTACGAACGCGACTTTCGCATCCAAGCAGGCTTGAGCGTAGAATTTCTGTGCTGCTTCACTGCCGACAGGCAGGTAAGAAACCAGCACGTCGGCCTCGACCTTTTTGAGCACGCTCGCTACGTCGACTGCTTCGGCCGGAGACTCTTCTATTGTCTCGCGATAGTACTTTCCGAGACCGTCGAGAGTAGGACCGCGCTGCACGGTAACCCCTATCTCGCCTACCGAAGCAAAGCGAATCGTGTTGTTGTGACCGGCGAAGATCGCCTTGCCGGCGTCGAGCCCTACCTTGTCAGCGTCGACGTCGAACGCCGCGACTACCTCCACGTCCGATACGTGATAGCCCCCGAGGTTCACGTGCATCAGACCCGGCACGCTGTCGTTGGGATCAGCATTTCGGTAGTACTCGAGGCCCTGTACCAGCGAACTCGCACAGTTGCCAACGCCGGCGATAGCCAGCCGAATCTTCTTGCTCATAGCTCATGTTCCTTCTGCTCAGTTGGTGGTTTCTGCTCTTGGTGCTGACTGGGATATGACTCCAGGCGAACTGACGGTTCACGCAGGATGGCCATCGACGGAGCCTCAAGCGCCGGATGCGGGCTTAGGGCTGGCCGGCCGGACGGGAGGGTTCGGGTTGCAGCCTCCGAAGCTGCCGCTTCGGTCTCCGCGCGCTCCGAAAGGAGCATACGGTCGACCCAATCAAGGTCGCTCTGGGTGGAATCGCGGTGATGCTCGAGGAGGCTCAGCGCATAGCGGTCACGGACGGACTCCAACCGGGAACGAAGTCGAGCTACCTGCTCCGCGAGCTGGGCTCGCCGCCTTTCGAGAAGGCCGATACGCGCGTCTGCCGGTAAATACCTGGCTAAAGCGAGCTTCAAGCTGAACAATCTCGCGTCCTCGCTCGCTCCGCTACCGGCCGCGAGTAGTTCAGCGAAGAGCTCCTCGCCTCGCGATGTTATCCCGTAGACCTTCCTTCGCCGGCTCCCTTCAGCGGCGGGAGACTTCCTCACCCTGAAAGCTGCGATCTCGCCTCCAAGAGAACCGGTGTGAGGAACAGCTACCGCGGGATGAGAGCGAGATTCGACAGACTTGACGGCACCAGCCGCCTCCAGGCGAGCGAGCGCCGGGTAGAGCGACCCGAACGAAGTTCCGCTAACCAGGCCCAGCTGTTCCACTAGGCGGCGCTTGAGCTCGTAACCGTGGAGGTCCTGCTCCTTCAACAGTCCCAGTATCGCCAGCTCAAGCACAGCACCAATATAACAGAATGATGTATCGATTTGATATATCAGGAACGCGAACTTTTTTCAGAGTGTTTCCAAAGGTTTTCGAGGCTTTTCACGCCGATGCTTATCCTGCCCTAGCCGGGTTATCTTGATATCCTGCGGCGATGGTCAGCTTGCCGCCGGGAGCTCTACGCGGACGCGAGGAGGGCCGGCGCGCTTCCGGTCAGGTTGACTACCGCCTAGCACGCGACGCTACAGTCCGAGAGTTCCGCCGGGGCAGGTTGTCGCGCCTCGACATCTGCGACGCACATCCGGAGCTGATGCGCGCCGCTTTAAATGTGGGTCGCGAGTCCAGGGAGCAGTGCCCGATCTGCGAGGAGACCAGAGTCCGGCTCGTCTCCTATATCTTCGGAGCTAGATTGGCGCCATCAGGGGTTTGCGTTACATCTGACGCAGAACTCGAGCGGATATCTCGCCGCTCCGGTGACATGGTCTGTTACGTAGTCGAGGTGTGCCCGAACTGTTCATGGAACCATCTCGCTCGAAGTTTCTCTCTCTAAGGTCGTCAGCTTGTCTGGTATGGCGCCTGGAGTGCTTTGACGTCCCTCCCACGATTGAAGTCGTGGGATTCCCGGCCGCTCATCCTGCGACCGGTTGGGTTCGCGCTTCATCGGGTCCGTGTTGTTGGGATGTCCCTCCACGCGCTGTGACCGCCAGCCCGGCGGCGAGGATGTTCTTGGCTGCGTTCACGTCCGCGTTGGTCTCATGCCCGCAGGCCCGGCAACCGAACACGGCTTGGTTCTTGCGGTTCTCGGCGGAGATGTGCCCGCAGGCGGCGCAACGCTGTGACGTGTGAGCCGGGTTGACGGACAGCACCGTGACTTTACGGGCGGCGGCCTTGTCGAGCGGACAGCGGCGTAGCCTCGACCAGACGGCGGCGTAGCCTCGACCAGACGGCGGCGTAGCCTCGACCAGACGGCGGCGTAGCCTCGACCAGACGGCGGCGTAGCCTCGACCAGCCCTGGGCGGAGATCGCCCGGTTGAGCCCGGCCTTCTGGCGGACGTTCTCACCGGGTCTCTCGACCGTGCCCTTGGCGGAGCGGACCATGTGCTTCACGGCCAGGTCCTCGACGGCGATCAGGTCGAAGTCTCGGAGCAAAGCGGTGGTGGTCTGCTCGATGAAGTCCCGTCGCCGGGCGGTCTGTGTGGCCTTGAGCTTGGCGATGGCCGCCTTGGTGTGCGCCCGACGCTTCGAGGCCTTCTGCTGGCGGGCAAGTTTGCGTTGAAGGCGACGCAACCGCTGGGTCTCCCCAGGTCTTAGACCGGGGGCGTGCAACATCTCGCCGTCCGAGGTGGCGACGGTGGCGACCACCCCGGCGTCGAGGGCGACAGCGGCCCCTATCAGGGTGCGCTCGAACACCGGTTGGGGAGCGCAGAAGCTGACGTGCCAGCGGCCAGAGCGCTCAAAGGTAACCCTGGCCATCTTGTGCTTAGCGGGCAACGGGCGGGACAGGCGGAAGCGGACCGGGCCGCACTTGGGCACCTGTAGCGTCGCCCAGCGCCGGTTGAGACGCACCACAGACACGTCTCGGACACAAAAACCCTCACAGGTCCCTGCCTTGCGCCACCGGGGGCGGCGCTGCGTGCCCGCCCACCAGTTCCGCAGCGCCAGGTCGAAATCTCTCAGCGCCCGCTGTCGCACCCAGGACGACACAGAACCCAGCCAGGTTCCCTTCCGGGCCTCGGCGAGCTGGCGGGACCGCTCGGCCGGACCCGGCGTCGGCCGTCCCGGCCGCTAGCAGTTGGCCTGTTCCAGCGCCAAGTTCAACACGAACCTGGCGTAAGCGCAATGGCGGACCAGCCTCGGGAGCTGGGAGGGCTCGGGGTAGAGCCGGTAGCGGTTGGCCATTTACGCCGCCCGTTTCTGGTTCCACACGTAGCGGTGTAGGGCTTCTAGGGGAGCGCCACCCACCGTGGAGACCAACCATGATGGCGACCACAGGGGCCGGCAGGCGACGCAGCGGCGGGAACTCCGCTCGCAACATGCGCGACGAGCAGCCCTTTTGCTTCTCGACCAGCCTCGCCAAGGCGACGGCAGGCGGAACCTCGACGAGCAGGTGGACGTGATCGGGCATCACCTCCACCTCGATCACCTCGCCACCGGCCCCAACTATCACCTCAGCGATAATCTCCTTCAACCGGGCCTCGACCCTCCCGGCCAGGACACGACGGCGGTACCTGGGGCACCAGAAGATGTGGTACACGGCCGAATAGACCGTCTTGTTAGTCGAACGGTAACCCACGACCACGTCGTCGCACGAGGGTGAGACAACCATCCGGGCGGCGACGCCACCCGACAACGCAAAGGCCTGCAAGCCCACGACTGAAGTCGTGGGCTTGCAGGCCTTGTTCGATCAAGCCTACGATAAGGATTACAAATTCCGCTGGCAGCCCATCGGCGCTGGACGGACAGAACTCAAGGAGGTCAGTCTTGACCATCTACGGACCACGCGAACCTGCCGTCGGCGAGCCCCGCTGTAGCCCGAGCGCCGACCCCAGGGTAGATCCGGCGCTACCAGACCTGCCGAACGCTGGTGTCACACATTCGACGGCCCCGCAGATCAGGTCCCGCAAGGGTGGCCCGGATCGCATTGTGATGGTCACCGCGTACGATGCTCCAGCCGCTCGGGTGGCTGACGAAGCGGGAGTGGACATAATCCTCGTGGGAGACTCGCTTGCGATGGTCGTTCTCGGATATGAGGACACATTGCAAGTGACCGTCGACGACATGGCCTACCACACATCCGCCGTGGCTAGGGCACGCCCCAGGCCGATGATCGTCTCGGACATGCCTTGGATGAGCTACCACACCGGCACATCTGACGCTGTCAGGAATGCCGCAAGGCTGGTTCGTTCCGGGGCTCAAGCGGTCAAGCTCGAAGGCGGTAGGCGGCGTCTGGGGGTCGTAGATGCCATCCTTGACGCCGAAATTCCTGTCATGGGTCACCTTGGACTCACACCCCAGTCGGTCAACGCCTTAGGAGGTTTTCGAGTTCAAGGCAAGGACCTCCAAGCGGTCCGCACCCTCATCGACGACGCACAAGCGCTCGAGGCTGCAGGGTGCTTCGCCATCGTCATAGAAGCAGTGCCCGACGTCGTCGGCCAGATGGTCACCGAAGCCGTCCGAGTACCGACAATCGGCATCGGCGCCGGACCATGGTGCGACGGTCAGGTCATCGTCTACCACGACCTGCTCGGCATGGACGCCACCAAACCAGCCAAGTTCGTCAGGCGCTACGCATCCCTGCACGGTGACGCCGTCGGAGCTGTGAGTTCGTGGGCTTGCGACGTCCGTCGCGGCGCTTTTCCCTCCGACTCGGAGAGCTATCACCTCGCGTCTGCAGTAGACGTCCGCCGAGCGCTCGCCGACATGCAGACGCCTGTGCCCCGCTCGTAGGCGCCCCTGCGCGCGATGTCACACCCCTGCGCGATAATGACCTCAGAGTTCGACGGGCACCTTTTAGGAAGGCCCACCTCAGTGAGGAGCCAGGACCAGATCATTCACTACTGGTTTTTTCAGCGGACTCGACTCGCCCTGCGGGCCATCATCGCCAGTTTCGAGTATGATCTGATGTCTTTGCAACAAGACCCTGCCCCGGACCCTCCGGGGCCCCGCACCTTCACGGTCGGGTCCACAGGGAGGTGGTGAGCCGCCGATGCGGCACTACGAAATAATGGTCATTCTCGACGCTGGCCTGGAGGAGGACGCCATCCGGCAGGTCCTCGACCGGACTACCCAGCTTCTCAACACCAACGGTGCTACTGCGACCAAGGTAGATCGCTGGGGTAAGCGACGCTTCGCCTACGAGGTCCATCACCGCAACGAGGGGTTCTACGCTCTGGTCGACACCAAGGCTGACCCTGCAGCGGTGAAAGAGGTCGACCGGATGCTCGGACTCGCCGACGAGGTCATCCGCCACAAGGTGATCCGGCTCCCCGACAAAGCGGTCACGGTCAGCTCCGCCCGCTCCTCGGGACAAGAAGGCGACCCGGTGGCAACGAACGAGAACGGAGCCATGTAGAAATGTCTAACGGAAACCACGTAAGCATCATCGGAAACCTGACCAGAGACCCCGAGTTGAGGTTCACCCCGTCGGGGCAAGCCACGGCCACTTTCGGGGTTGCGGTCAACCGTCGCTGGCAGAACCGCCAGACCAACGAGTGGGAAGAAGCGACCTCGTTCTTCGACGTGGTCTGCTGGGCTCAGCTAGCCGAGAACGCTGCGCAGTCTCTTACGAAGGGAACGCGGGTGCTGGTGAGCGGACGTCTCGACCAGCGTAGTTGGGAGACGCCGGACAAGGAACGACGCTCGAAGATCGAGATCACCGCCGACGAGGTAGCCCCGAGCCTCAGATATGCGACTGTCGCCATCTCCAAAAACGAGCGTCGCTCGCCCGACGGAGCCACCTCCTACGGCGGCGCACGGAATGTGAGCAACGATCCTCCCGGGGGAGACCCCTACTACGACGAGGAGCCTTTCTAAGACATGGCACGTAACAACGACAGGGACAGGGAACGCTCACCTAAGCGGATCCTCAAAGAAGTTCGTCCCCACGCCAAAAAGAAGATCTGCGTGTTCTGCAAGGACAGCGTCACCTGGGTGGACTACAAGGAGATTGGCATGCTCAGGCGCTTCGTAAGCGACCGCGGCAAGATCCGCTCCCGACGTGTCTCGGGTAACTGCACCCAACATCAGCGTGACGTGCAGGTGGCCGTTAAGACTGCTAGGGAGCTAGCGCTGCTTCCATACTCGCAGCGAGCGGTCAGCGAACGCATTCCCGGCCGTATACCCCGGTCTGCCCAACCAGAAAGGACCGACGAGCACATCAGGTCCGAGTACGAAGACCTTGACGATTACGAAGCGACACTTGCTGGTGTATCCAGCGCGGCCAACTCAGAGGAGGCCTAGATGCGAATCGTTTTAAGGTCAGATCTGCCCACTGTAGGCAAACGCGGGGACATCGTCGACGTGGCCGACGGCTACGCCCGAAACTTCCTCCTACCCAAGGGTCATGCCATCGTCGCGACTCCCGGCGTAACAGCCCAGGCCAACGCCATGCGAAAGTCTCGGGACCTCAAAGATGCCAGAGACCGGGAGGCCGGAGAGCAAATTGCCCGGCGTCTAGTGCCGATGGTCATTCGACTTCAGGCCCGGGCGGGCTCCGGAGACAAAGCGAAGCTCTTTGGCTCGATCACCAGCGCTGACATAGCCGAAGCGGTGGAGGAGCAGGCGAAAGTGACTATCGATCGGCGGCGGATCCACCTTGACGAGCCGATCAAGTCCCTCGGAACCCACGAAGTTCCTGTCAAACTTCACAGCGAAGTGGAGTTCCGAGTTACGGTCGAAGTCATCCGAGCCTAGCGTCACGCCCCTAGTTGCCGCGAGTGGAATCCCGCCCTGCAGCAGGGCGGGATTCCTTGTCAGCCAGCCAAGGAGCAGTTTCAAGGCAAAGTGAAGCGGCTCAAGACCGGCTCAACTTAAGACGACATTTCACACAAGTATGCGAATCGTGACCAGGGTGCGGGCAGCTGTCACGGTCGCCACTATTGCACTCGCTGCGCCGGTTTCGGCTTTCGCGGGAACGCCGTCGCCAGGTACGAGCCAGGTCTCAACCGGTCATCCATCCCAGCGGCCGACCGCTGTAGGGCACGCTGCGGCTGTTCCTGCTCGCGCTCGTGATCTGGGCCCGAATGTGTCCTCGGCGCCGATCCAGCTCGACTTCGCTCTAGCGCCCCGCGATCCCGGAGCGCTTCAAAGTGCCCTGAGATCGCTGTACAACCCGGCTTCACCCCTCTACCACCACTTTCTCGAACCTGGCTCCTTCGGAGCAAGGTTCGGGGCTTCGCCGGCGACGATCGCCACGGTTACGACCCAGCTCGAAGCGATCGGGCTTCACCCTGGCCCCGTCAACGCGGACGGCCTTATTATCCCAGTGTCGACGACCATCGGCACCGCAGGCCGGGCTCTCGGCGTCAGCATCCACGACTACCGTCTCGCGGACGGCCGGGTCGCCTACGCCAACCTGAATGCACCTCGGGTTCCTTCGTCAATAGCACCGGCGATCACGGCGATCGTCGGCCTCTCCGACATCGCCCGCCCGAAAACTCAGCTCCTTGCTCCTCCGCTCACGGAACACGCAAGACAAGCCTCGACTGCCTCAGGCGCCACGATCGGTGCCTATCTCACTTCAGCTACTACAGCGACATCCACGGCGTGCAGCGGCGCACAGAGCTCGGGCGGATACACGGCCGGGCAGCTGGCTTCTGTTTACGGCTTCGACTCAGGACCGTACCGCAACGGGCTGTTCGGGCAGGGGGAGACCATCGCACTGTACGAGCTGGAGCCGTTCTCATCCACCGACGTCGCAACCTTCGAGTCCTGCTACGGGATACACACGACAGTCAGAAAGGTGGCTGTGGACGGCGGGGCCGGCACAGGTACGGGCCGTGGAGAATCGATTCTCGACATCGATACTGCGATCGAGTTAGCCCCCGACGCAACCGTAGATGTCTACGAAGCACCGAACAATGGAGGTTCCGGACCACTTGACGAGTACGCCCAGATAGCAAACGACGATACAGCCGAGGTTGTTTCCACCAGCTGGGGCATCTGCGAATCCAGCCTCGGGGCTTCCGCCGCCCAAGCCGAGGAAGCGATCTTCATGCAAATGGCGCTACAGGGCCAGAGTGTGTTCGCTGCAGCAGGCGACTCTGGATCCGAGGACTGCTATCAGGGCTCTGGGTCGTCGACCGCCTTGGCGGTTGACGACCCAGGCAGCGACCCGTACGTCACCTCAGTAGGTGGAACGACGCTCAGCTTGAGTCCTACCGAAGCCCGAGCCTCTGAGACGGTATGGAATGACCGCTCGACGCAGGAAGGAGCGGGGGGCGGCGGCGTCTCCAGCCTTTGGCGCATGCCCGCTTGGCAGTCCGGGCAAGGCGTTGTCGAAGCTTTTTCGACTAACGCAACCTGCGGTGCTCCATCCGGATCGTACTGCCGAGAGGTCCCCGACGTATCTGCGGTCGCCGACCCCTACGACGGGTTCGGAATCTACCTGGCTCAGCAATGGATGTCGGTGGGAGGCACCAGCGGCGCAACCCCACTGTGGGCTGCGGTCGTCACGCTGGCGGACCAAGCGTGCGCGGCAACCAGCCCAGCGGACGCGTCAGGACTGGTCAACCCGGCTCTGTACTCTCACGCTGGCGACCTGTTCGACGTGACAAGTGGCAACAACGACTACACGGGTACCAACAACGGCGCCTACCCTGCCGGGCCCGGGTACGACATGGCTTCGGGCCTAGGAAGCCCGACTGCGGCCGTCTTCAAACCAGGCGTGCTCTGCCAAGCCCGGGGAGCCACAGTCACATCCACCTCGCCTCCGCCGGCCGCTCCTACGGTAACTCCGTCCGCGCCGGCCACGCCCAGCGGGCACGGCTACTGGCTCATCGGATCCGACGGAGGCGTCTTCAGCTTCGGCGACGCCGCCTTCGAAGGCTCAGTACCCGCCGACAACATACACATCAACAACATCATC
>Ga0080006_1147381_pt1 | contig 66047 bp, 60 predicted proteins | sample RS3BMetagenome_FD_69209 | JGI IMG/M metagenome (GOLD analysis project Ga0080006, IMG submission 69209) | Ferric oxide microbial mat and aquatic microbial communities from Rainbow Spring, Yellowstone National Park, USA - RS3B (SPADES... ...
TATCGTGGATCTTCTTCGGTATCGGGACATGCTCCCTGACGAGGGGCTCTATCATCCGTATGTCCTTCAGCACGTTGCTCTGGTCGAGGTCGAAGAGGAACCCGACGAGTGTGGAGGTCACGTAAAGGCGGTAGTAGACGAGGAGCATGAGGAGCCTATCCCTGAGCTCCAGCTTGAACGGATGCCCCGCGCCCACGTCCCTCTTTCTATCCTTCTTCGCGAGCCTCTTCCGCTCATGCTCCCCGTATCCCACTCCTATCTTCCCGTATAGGGAATCGAACTCGGATACATCAAGACCTATGAATGACCTGAATATCTCCGGCTTCTTTGAGAGCCTATCGTACGAAAGCATCGATTGGCAGAAAGGAGAGAGAGCAGAAAGGGTTGAAGGTCAACGACCGTGCACAATCAGCTAAAATCTCAATTACGCCTAAGGTCTAATGAACGAATCGAGCGATTTTCACAACTTTACACATATCAAGCTGTTTTTTGCTTAACAAACAACGAAAACTCATCAGCTGTTGGATCGGTGGGAATATACAAATAGTACGAAGTTTCCTTTCGTAACGGTTGAGCCAAAGGAGAAGTTCAAGCCTGGCGCTTCTGATGTTAGCGCTCTTTCTACTCCCGTGGGGAGTAATGAGTATGATGGCCAACCTGAGTTTTCTTTTCGGTAGTAACGTACCCCTTGTGCCTATAACAGGCTCCACTGTAATCCAGAATTCGCCTAATCCTGGTTCCGGGGCAGTGCATCAATCTGCGGGGCCGGGTTTTCTTGCGATTTTGTTCCTTGGAGTCCTGATATTTCTCGTGATGTTTGGTTACAAGGGCAGGATTACCTCAAGGCTGAAGCAGCTGCCTATACTTCTCGGGGTGACTCTTTTGACCTCTGTATTGTACGCGCTGATAACCGCGTTCAGGCCACCTTCTTTTCAACTTCAGCCTCCGTCCATCCCTTCCTTGGTGCTAGGTTCTGCTGTTGAGCTGCTGGCACTGTTGCTGTTGGGTGTCTACATCCTGAGCAGGTACAGACCCATCTTAAATGCAAAGCTTTCTCTAAAGAAGGTCGAAGAAAAGGAGATCAACGCTGAGCAGGTAGATTCTTATCTCAGAGCGGGGGAATATCGGCAGATTGTGATTTATGCATACAGGTCATTCTGCAGAATTCTGTCATCGAGGGGTGTTCTTCCACTCAAACACAAAACTCCAAGGGAGTTTGCACAAGACGTTCTTGGCAAATTTGCTGTTTTACGTGAAGAAACATTCGCCATCACGGCCTTGTTCGAAACTGCAAGGTATGATAAAAGGGAGATCACCGAGGATCAGGCCAAGCTCAGCCTTGACCTGCTTGAAAGGGTAAAAACAAGCCTGCCCCCTATGGAGGGTGAAAAGCCAAATGAGTGAAAAGAACCAATTCCGGACGCCTGTCATAGTACTTGCTGTATCCTCTGGCATACTCGCACTCTGGGACCTTTTCCTTGGATTCAATGGGGCGACAACGATAGTTACCCTGTTCGCTCTCATCGCCCTGTCAGGCGCTTCAATCTACTGGCTCCGCGCAGAGAGTACACCCTCGATGGATGAAGACAATCTTCAGGAAATGTATATACCACTCGCAACAAGACTCAGGCTTGCAGCCGACGGAAATCGGGATGCCAGACTTGAAGTTGCTTCAATTTTAATCTCGCTGGCAAGGGACAAAGGTATCGATGAGACCTCTATCAGGAAATTAGCCGAACAGGAGCCCTCGCTTGGAAGCTATGTCAGGTCTCCTCCCTTATTCGGGACATATGGACCTTCGAGACTGATTAAGATAAGGAGGAGGGAAAAGAATGATTACCTGTCAAGCGTGGCCTCTGTATTAGACCGGTTGGGTGAGCTGGGGTGACATTCTTGACATCACTTTCTGGAGAGAAGATCATCGCCGAAGTAGGAAAGGCAATAGTCGGAAGGCGTGAGGCGCTTGAGCTTGTTCTGTTGAGCATTCTATCCGACGGCCACATTCTTATTGAAGATTACCCTGGTCTAGGAAAGACACTCATGGCCAAGTCCTTCGCAAAGGTTCTTGGGTTGGATTTCAAGAGGATACAGTTCACCTCGGACCTTCTCCCCGCAGATATAACGGGAAGCTATGTTCTAGACAGGAGGACGTCTGAGTTTGTTCTCAGAAAGGGGCCGATCTTTTCCAACCTTCTTTTGGCTGACGAGATAAACAGGGCTCCTCCAAGAACTCAGTCCGCTTTGCTTGAAGCGATGCAGGAAAGGCAGGTGACGATAGAGAATGAGACCTTCCGTCTTTCGCTCCCATTCATCACTATAGCGACGCAAAACCCCATAGAATACGAAGGTACATATCCTTTGCCAGAGGCCCAGATAGACAGGTTTCTGGTCAGGATTGAGGTGGGTTATCCCACCCTTGAGGAGGAGGAGGAGATCCTGCGTCGAAGAAACGAAAGAAAAAAGGAGGAAGTCGACCTTGAACAGGTGTCTACATCAGAGGAAATACTTGAGATGCAGAAGGAAGTCGAAACAATTCATGTGGAACCATCGGTTCAAAGATACATGGTGGATATAGTTAGGAGGACCAGGGTGCACAAAGATGTGGAGGTTGGTTGTAGCCCAAGGGGGTCCTTGGCGCTTCTCAAACTTTCTAAAGCGAGGGCATGGTTATCAGGAAGGGAGTTTGTGATACCTGACGACGTAAAAAGTGTGGCCAAACCGGCGCTCGCTCACAGGATAATATTAAAGCCTGAGCACTGGTTGAGGGGAGGTAAGGCCACGACCGTCGTCGAGCAGGTGCTTTCGGAGGTACCTGTACCCAAGGTGAGTCAATAAACGGGTTGTTCCTCTCTTGCTTTCAAGGAAAGGATACACATTCACCGCTGCTGCACTCGCTCTTATTGGAGCTGGCGTATTCACAGACCTCGACTTGGTGTTACTCGCAACAGTACCGATCGTATCATACATGGTGCTCGAAAGACTATTTTCGAACCCTCCTCATTGTAATATTACAATTAGGAGGGTGAAAAGCGCGGAGAGGATCATACAGGGTGGAAGTGTAAGCTGTACTGTATATCTGAGGAACAATGGACCGCAATTGGACTACCTGGAAGTCCAGGACGTTATCCCGCCAGAATTTGATGTTGTGGAAGGTAGCAACAGATTCGTTCTTTCCTTACAATCGGGTCAGGACGCCTACTTCACCTACACATTCGAAGCTTCATCAACGGGTTTGTTCAGTCTTGGGCCAGTGATAATAAAGGCAGCAGATGGAAGTGGCTTTTTCGAAGAGGTGAAAATTCAGGAAATGCAGGACCAGATTAGAGTACTTCCGAAGGTTGAAGAGGTGAGGGCCCGTCTGAGTCTGATCAAGCTTAGAAACTGGCCTGGGGAAATGGCTTCAAAGAAGCCAGGGTCGGGGCTTGATTATCACAGCATACGGGAGTTCTACCAGGGTGACGCACTCAAAAGGGTGAACTGGAAGGCTTACGCTCGTCTGCAGAAGTTGTTCACAAATCAGTACTCCGCCGAGTTGGCTGGGGAGGTTATGATCGTACTTGATGCGAGAAAGCAGCAGATTGAGGAGACTAGCCATAATTCACTTGACAGGAGTGCCAGTCTGGCAGCAACAATTGCATTAGCCCTTTTGAGGGAAAGAAACAGGGTCGGTTTAATGGTGATGGGAGATATACTTGAAAAGGTGTATCCTGCAACCGGAAGAAGGCAGCTGGACAAGATACTGCTTCTGCTTTCATCATTTACCCCCGGAAGCAGGTGGAAGTTATCCATGGTTGCTCACTACCTCAGGCTTCTTTTCAGCCGTATCACAGACGTAATCATAGTCACTGCCTTACCCGACCAACAGGTGATTACAGCTGCAGCGACTCTTCGTAATCAAGGGTATTCTGTGACGGTGATGATTTCTTTTCCAAAATATGAGCCGGATCCAAGGGCGGAAGAAGATGTTAACCGGCTAGCTTCAAGAATTTTAAGTTTGCAAAGAGAAATGGCTGTCAACGAGATCAGAAAGTATGCGAAGGTGATCAAAGTGGATGGAGACCAGCCCGTATCGGTGGCGCTCCAGGAAAGGTCAAACAGGATATCTGGAATTAGAACGATTAGGCGTTGAGGCTAGGCATGGATCAGATTACAGGCGGAAGGGTGATCTCCTTTATTCTGTTCACAATATTTATTATCCTTAACATTATCTTTTCCCTTGCCAACGTCTATCCTATCCTTTTCCTTACGGTGTCGATCAACCTGATCGCGGTTGTGACACAGCTCTATTCATTAAGAAGCGATAGCCGCACGGCGAACGCCGCATCGTGGTTCCTTCTGGGCGGTTCAACGATCGTTTTGATTTCGCTTACTCAGTCTTCCTACAGTGCTTGGATCCTCTTTGCTTGGATACCTGCACTGCTTGGTTCCGCCGACCTTTCCCACCTAACATTGCAACTACAAAAAGGACTCAAAGCGCCGGGTCAACTCTACGAAGATAGGTACAGGGAGATTACCCGGCTTCTTTTCTTGAAATATAGAAGGGTCGCCTTTACTTCGATGGTCACATTTTTGTTCTCCGCCGTAATTTACAACCTTTTACCCGTGATCATCCTTCCGAACCCGGCGGCCGGAACTGCTGTTTTCGGCGGTGCTGTACTGATTCTGATACTTTCGCTTTCCTTTGACTGGAGGTCAAAAGGGTTGCAAGCTACATCAGATGTAAAGCAGAGGTAAGCAATCATGAAAATTGCCGGCGCCGATTAGATTATTAAGCGGCGTTCAAATCACTGCTTCGAAATGCAGGAAACCACAGCTATTGGCCTGAACTTCATAGGAGGGGAGTGGAAGGCTTCGTCAGGGGGTAAGATATACGAGGTCCGCAATCCGGCCGACCAGAGGTCAGTTGTTGGGATATATCAGAGCTCCGACGAACTGGACACAATGGCAGCGATTGAAGCGGCGAAGAAAGCCTTCAAAATGTGGGCTTCAACCCCCGCCCCCAAAAGAGCCGAAATTGTGTTTGAAGCATGGTCTATCTTGAAGAAGAGGGCTGAAGAGTTTTCACTTGCGATAACCACAGAGGAGGGAAAGCCCCTGCCTGACGCGAGGGGGGAGGTAAAACGAAGTCTTAACGTGCTTGAATTCATTGCTGGTGAAGGAAGAAGGCTTGGAGGGGACGTGATCCCTTCTGAGCTTCCAAAGACACTGATCTACACTTATAAAAGGCCGCTGGGAGTTGTCGCCGTTATAACCCCATGGAACTTTCCTCTTTCAATTCCAGTGTGGAAAATCGCTCCCGCCCTTGTTTCGGGGAATACTGTTGTGTTTAAACCAGCATCATGCACGCCTGGTGTTGCCATTAAAATCTGTAAACTGTTTGAAGAAGCGGGCCTACCTCCCGGTGTATTGAATATGGTGACCGGCCCGGGGGGATCTGTCGGTAGGGCTCTCGTAGAAAGCGCGGACGTGAAAGGTGTCTCCTTTACCGGCTCCACTGAAACTGGAAGGTGGATATACGAAAATTCATCCAAAGGTATGAAGAAGGTCCAGTGTGAGATGGGTGGCAAGAATGCTGTTGTAATAGCTGATGATGCAGACCTGGACCTGGCAGTGGAAGGAGTGGTGCAAGGAGCCTTTGGTAGCTCCGGACAAAGATGTACCGCAACAAGCAGGGTGGTCGTTGACCGTGCTGTGAAAGGAGAATTTTTGGAAAGGCTGCTCGACAGGACAGAAAAATTGAAGGTCGGCCCTGGCACAGAGCCAGGAGTCGATGTCGGTCCTCTTTCAAGCGTAAATCAGATGGAAAAGGTACTTTGGTACATCTCTGATGCAATAAGCGAAGGGGCAAAGCTACTTACCGGGGGCAAAAGGGTTACAGATAAGGGACTTGAACACGGTCTATATGTTGAGCCGACCGTCTTTGACGAAGTGTCTCCTAACATGAGGATTGCTCGTGAAGAAATATTTGGCCCAGTACTTTCCGTTCTCTCCGGGGAGGGTATAGAAGAACTGATTGGTATTTCCAACGACAGCGACTACGGCCTTTCTGGGTCCATATATACGAGAAACATCGAAAAGGCGATGCGATATATTGACCAGGCGGAGGCTGGTATGCTGCACGTTAACTGTCCTACCCTTGGGGGTGAAGCACAAGCACCATTCGGTGGGATCAAAGGTTCAGGAATTGGACAACGGGAGCAGGGAAGAAAGGCTGTCGAATTCTTTACAGAGGAGGTTGTTGTTTACATAGACTACACAGGCAGCAAGCGAGATGCGAAGTTCATATGACTATTCCACCTTTGGCACATGAATGGGTTTTATAGAAGGAATAACCTACTTTCTTCATGAGTAAGATGAATTTATGTCCTCAATGCTTCAATGTATTTATTAGGCGCATACCGGTACGTTGACAAGGAGCCACCTTTCTTCTCAAATGACTATTCACCCCGTGAACTATCATTTAGTCCTGTGTCTAAAATGAGGCAGAAAAATGATACTGCAAGGATGGGTTTTATGGACACCTCAAGGAATTGACCATGAAAGAAGCGGAAGAAGATCTCCGCTGCAAGGTCATTTTGTTCGAAACCATCTCAGACCTAGTCCATCCTTTCTCAAAAGCCCTTACAAACGTAGGCCGAACCTTCACTTAAGCGTAAAAGGATAGGGAAGTAAGGCTGGTCAAGTAAGCGGTAGATCCACATCCGAATGATGCAAGATGAACCATCCATCCATCCTTCCAGTCAACTTCAATAACTTCCACTGAGATACCTGGACCCAATGTCTTCATTGGATGATGTGCAGAGGGTAACTCGTGAACATACTTACGGCACCTGGCGAAGGCAATCGGGCTGGGTACCGCTTAACATAGTGGACGCAGAAGGATCCCATTTCGTGGACGCTCAGGGTAGAAGATACCTTGATTTCTCATCGCAGCTGATGTGTTCAAACCTCGGTCACAAGAACACAGCGGTGATGAATGCAATAGCCGATCAGGCCATGAAATTACCTTACGTGAGTCCTTCGTTCACCTGCGAGATCAGGGCTAGGGCTACGGAGGCGCTGATGCAGGTGTTTCCGCAAAAACTCGCAAAATTCTTCTACTCAACATCAGGCACTGAGGCAAATGAAGCGGCTATAAAGATAGCACGCATGTACACAGGGAGATACAAGATAATCTCGAGGTATCTTAGCTACCATGGATCAACAGGGGGTAGCATAGCCGCGACGGGGGATGTGAGAAGATGGTACGCCGAGCCGGTGGGTAAAATTGATGGGGTAGTTTTCGGGCCGGACGCTTACTGCTACAGATGCCCTCTTGGACAGAAGTATCCCGATTGTGGCATAGCATGTGCTGACTACATAGACTACATGATAAAGAGGGAAGGTAATGTAGCTGCTGTCATCCTAGAACCTGTCGTAGGAACAAACGGGGTGATCGTCCCACCAGACGAATATCTTCCAAGGGTAAGAGAGATCACTCGCAAACACGGTGTTCTGCTTATCGCGGATGAGGTGATGAGCGGATGGGGAAGAGTGGGAGAATGGTTTGCCGTGAACAGATGGAAGGTGGAACCAGATATAATCACCACAGCAAAGGGGGTCACAGGTGCATACATGCCGCTAGGGGTAACGGCTACCACAAAAGAAATAAGCGATTTCTTCGAAGAGAGATACTTTGCACACGGCCACACTTATGAGGCACACCCGATGTCCCTTGCACCTGTACCAGCCGCGATATCAGAGTACAAAAGGCTTAACCTCCTTGAGGAGGCTAAAAGAAAAGGAAGGATCCTTGGTGATAAACTCCATGAATTGAAACGAAGGCACAGGTCGATTGGCGACGTAAGGGGACTCGGCCTCTTCTGGGCGGTAGAACTAGTGAGAAACAGGGACACGAAGGAACCACTAAACGATATCAGGGACAAGTTCGATAGCAAACCCTTAGTCGTTGATTCTGTAACCAAGAAGATGTTGGAATATGGCGTTTATGCAATGGGGTGGGTCAGCCACATAGTACTTGCTCCACCCCTAATAGTCGAAGAGGCGGAGTTAGAAAAGGGAGTTGAAGTGTTAGACAGGTCACTCGCTATAGCGGATGACCTTGCAAACTGAGTACTCGTCTACCTTCAGATCGATTATGCATCAAAGAGGGCACAAAGGTGAGGTTTGTAAGGAACCCTGCGAATCAGTCTTCCTCTTCCTTGCCTTGCCGTGATCTGGCCTTCTTCCATGACAATATCTCCCCTACTAATTGTAAGAACAGGGTAACCATCGGTAACGTAATCCTCATATATCGAGTAATCTATCTTCGAGTGTAGATTTTCTTTTGTTAACCTGACCTTCATATCTGGGTTGACGATCACAATATCGGCGTCAGAGCCTACGTTAATCGTTCCCTTTTGGGGGAATACATTGTACGCCTTCGCGGCGTTTGTCGAAGTGACCTGGACAACCCTGTTCAAGGAAAGCCTCCCTTTCTTATAACCTTCAGAGAACAGAATCGGCAGTATCACCTCAGTACCCGAAACACCGTTGGGTATCTTTGTAAAGTCGTCCTTTCCCAACCCCTTTTGTGCGGAGTCAAAATCTGCATGGTCGCTCGCAACAGTTTTGATATCGCCCTCTCTCAGACCTTCCCAAAGCGAAGCTCTATCTTCCTTTCCCTTTATCGGGGGACTCATCACGAAATTAGACGCATCAGGCCTTGAGTATACCGAATCGTCAAACACGAGGTAGTGAGGACAAGTTTCTGCGAAAACAGGTATTCCATGGAGCTGAGAGAGCCTTACGGCATCTCTTCCTTTGGCTGAGGACAAATGAACTATGTAGGTTGGGCATGAGGATATCTTGGAAAAGTAAACCGCCCTCTGAACCGCCTCCTCCTCAACTTCCTGCGGCCTGCTGAGCCTATGATATAAGGCCGAAAGTCTTCCTTCTTCCTTGAACTTCCTCACGTTGGACTCAATAAGTCCGTTGTTTTCGGCATGAACAGCCACTAACCCTCCCAGTTCACCCACCCTTTTCATCAGCCTGACTATTTCACCATCTTCAAGCATGAGTTCCTCCTTTCTGTATGTAGTGAACACCTTGAAACTCGTCACCCCCCATGAAGTCACATCAGAGACCTCGATAAGCTGTGTTCCACTAAGATCTCTCACTATAAGATGAAAGCCATAATCTACTATAGCCTTGTCCTCAGCCTTTTTCTTCCAGGATTCGACTGCTTCCACCAGCCCCCCTCCTTTTTGTTGTATTGCAAAATCGAATATAGTAGTCACACCACCCCCCGCGCAACACATGGTGCCCGAGTAGAAATCGTCCGCTGTGGTTGTACCCATAAAGGGCATCTCAAAATGAGTATGACCATCTATGCAGCCAGGGAGGATGTACATCCCCCTGGCATCGATCACCCTGTCTGTAGATGAAGGGGGCGAACCTGACCTTGTCACCCTTGCGATAACACCCTCTTCAACCATGATATCAGCTTCGAACGCTTCTGTAGAAGTGACAATCTTCCCATTCTTTATGAATAATGATGCCAACCCACATGTCGACATGTATGTTCTAATAAATAAATTTCTATCCTGCGCAGCTAAGAAAAGATGGCTGGGTAATACTTTAACCAGACCGAAGTGGCTGATTGCGTCACCGAGGGTAGATGAAGAGGTCTCATAATATCTTGAATCTACCTATGGCTGCGGGATTCTTAACTGTCGATGAAGGAGTTGTTTGTCATCAGAGGGTAAGATATCGATGTTCGAAGCCACGTAGAAGCAAAAGAGAAGTTTAGAACAGCGATAAGCAGACTCCCTCCATCCCGTTATAATTCGCCTCAAGAAGAGGCAAAGAGGAATCTATTCCGTGAGAGGACGATCTAGGCAAGCCAGACAAAATATGTGCGTGTAAGAACTGATCAGGCTATATGCGAAGAATCTGCTTCGAGTCCCGATTCAAATTGCATACGTATGCAAACAGAACAACGAGGTAAACGAATTATAAGAGCTGTACTGTATGTATGCGCGTGAAGATAGCACTTCTCCAGATGGTATGTTCAGCTGAAAAAGAAAAGAACGTTGAGAAGACCCTCAAATATTTAGAGAAAGCAGCTGCCCAAAATGTGGACATCGTTTGTCTTCAGGAGCTTTTTTCTACTTTATACATAGCTCACACCGAGAATGAAAGGTACTTCGAACTGGCTGAAACAATACCCGGCCCTACACTCGAAAAACTCCAGAATTCTGCAAGGACTAACGGTGTGGCTGTTATAGCCCCAATATTTGAGGTAGATTCTGAAGTTCCTGGAACCTACTATAACACCGCAGCAGTTATAGACAGAGACGGAAGGATTGTAGGAAAGTACAGGAAAACTCACCTCCCACAGCTACCAGAATATCAGGAAAAGTACTATTTCAAGCCAGGCAATCTGGGATACCCCGTCTTCCAGGTCGGCGGACACAGAATTGGTGTTTATATTTGCTATGATAGGCATTTCCTTGAAGGTCCTAGGGTGATGGCGCTGCGCGGTGCAGAAATTGTGTTCATACCCACATGCACTGGTTTCTACCCAGAGCTGTGGGAGTTGGAGTTGCGAGCCCATGCATCCTTCAATACGATATTCGTTGCTGGGGTTAACCGCGTTGGGGTAGAATTCGAAGGACAGAAGCATCCCTACTATGGGAATTCGATGGTTGTGGACCCATCTGGTCAGGTAATCGCTAGGGCGTCCTCAGAGGAGCAGATGCTGATCGCTGAGCTTGACATGAAGCGGATTGTGGAAAGGAGGAGAAGGGCTCCGTTCCTCAGGGACAGGAGACCCGACCTCTGCAGCCCCCTCATGGAGTTTTCATGATCGCCACACCCAAGTTTTGGGCGTGCTGAGCACTTCTGGGTGATAGTTTGTTTAGGACATCCTCAGAGTTTATTAGCCATGATCGAAGCAACTTCCTTATCGGAGAATTCCAGCTCCCGAAGAATCTCCTCTGTGTGTTGGCCGAGCATCGGCGGAGGGACCGGCTTATGAGGGGGTTGGCTGGCGAACCTGTACGGGGGAGAAATCATCTTCACCACCCCTGCCCTAGGATGTTTCACTTCCGTGACAACACTCCTTTCTTTGACATGAGGATCTGAGAATACGTCAGAAAGCTGGTTGATCATGCAGGAGGGAACACCTGCTTCGGATATCAGCCTAACCCATTCTGCTGCCCTCTTTTTGCCAAATATTTGGTTCAATCTTTCCTCCAGCTTGGCTCTGTTCCTTACACGATCAGGGTTGGTTGAGAATTCAGGCTCATCCTTTAGACCAGGAGCACCAATCACATCGCAAAGCCTTCTCCAAAGCTCATCGTTGCCAGCTGCAACAATGAAATATGAATCAGCAGCCTTGAATGCTTGGTAAGGGGCTATGGTCATATGTGCAGAGCCGAGTCTGGGAGGGTTCTGAAGGGTAGCAAAGTAGGCACCAGCCTGATATGTTAGCCAAGATATTTGACCTTCCAGCAGGCTTACATCGATAAAATCTCCAGAATCGCTTCTGCTTCTCTTGAATAGTGTGGACACTATCGCGAATGCTGCATACATGCCTGCACCTATATCGGCAACGGGAACTCCCACCTTTACAGGTGGCCTCCCCTCCTCCCCTGTTATCGACATCATTCCGCTCATCGCGAACGCGATTATATCGTAGCCGGGTAGTTCCCTGTAAGGACCTGTTTGGCCGAACCCTGATATCGAACAATATACCACCTTTTGATTGATTAATTTCGCAGATTCATAGTCAATACCAAGCTTCTTCGCCGTCCCAGGCCTGAAATTCTCTACTATAACATCTGAACGTTGAATAAGCCTCCTTACGACTTCCCATGAATCACTTCTTGTAAGATCTAAAACGATGCTCTTCTTTCCCCTGTTTATGCTCATGAAGTAAGCACTTTCTCCGTTTATAAAAGGAGGGCCCCATGCGCGAGATTCGTCCCCTCTTCCAGGGGGCTCTACCTTTACTACATCGGCACCCATGTCCGCCAACATCATTGTGCAGAAAGGTCCAGCGAGCGCCCTTGAGAAATCCAAAACCCTTATTCCGCTGAGTGGAAGATCCGAGTTCAACCTTCGTCGCCCTTTCCTAAAACCGCGAACTCTTATGCTTTAACCATCAAACGATATCGTATAATATCACTGTACCAACCCTACTTGGAGATCTCCGCACCTTGCATCCAGACCTCTCGCCCACCCTCCAGTATCTCTTTCTTCCAGATCGGAGCCTGGGTTTTGATGGAATCTATTATGTACATGCAAGCTGAAAAAGCATCACGCCTGTGTGGTGAAGAGACGGCGACAGCAACACTAGGCTCTTTGAGTTTTACCTTTCCGATTCTATGAATCACTGCAACCCTGCACACCTGCCAACGTCCTGTCGCATCCCTTATCATCTTCATTATCTCCTTGACAGCCATCTTTTCATAAGCTTCGTACTCCATAATCTTCACCTTCCCTGCCTCACTTCTATTTCGGACCGTTCCCAGAAAAAGTACAGTTGCTCCTGAGCCTTTGTCAGAAACGAATCTGATCACAGATCCGATATCTATGGCTTTTGCTGTGATCTTTACTCTTGAAACAGGGGGTTTATAGTTTCCTGTTTTTTGATGGTTTGTTTCTTCATTTAACGTCGTGTTGTACTCACCGCCATCCTCTTTCTCATTCATTCATCCACCCGCAACTGGAGGAAGCAGAGCAACTTCGTCCCCATCATTAAGCTTGGTTTCCTTACCGCATATTTCACCGTTTATCGCAAGCTTGATCGATTGTTTCAGCCCCGCAAGCTTGGGATGCAGTTCAAGTATCTGCTCCATAAGGGTCGGCAAGTCGGCTGGGGGTCTTACAAGCATCATTTCTGAAGATACGCCGGCTGCTTCCCTGGCTTGGGCCCAGTAAAGCACTTTGACTCTTACGTCCTTTCCGTTCATACACCCTATCCCCCGATGGCATACATAGCTCGAGGCTTACTCCAGCCATTCCTTACCCATGGCATATAAGCAACCCCAGGAGGTTTTCGGTATACACATTCAACGATATACTTAGCAATCCTTTCGTCTGTATCGCCACTCCGCAAAAGAGATTTCAGGTCGTTGTATCTCGTATCGAAGAGGCATGAAAGTAATTTGCCGTCAGCCGTCAACCTTATTCTGTCACAATCGTCACAGAATGGTTCACTCATCGGAGTTATAAGGCCGATCTCCCCCCTTCCGTCCTCGAACCCCCATAGGGTGGCAGTGTCCCCACGCTCCCTGCCAAGTGGTACAAGGGTGTACCTGCTTTTGACTATGTCCGCTATCTGCCTGCCGGTAAGAAGCTTGTCCTGCGACCAATTCCCCAGCCCATCAAGAGGCATGAATTCAATGAACCTTATTGAAAGATTTCTTTCTCTTGCAAATTCAACCAGATCAAGGATCTCATCATCGTTGTAACCCTTTATTGCAACTGAATTTATCTTAATAGGAGATAAACCGGCTCTTATGGTGGCGTCCAAACCTTCCAGCACTCTGGAAAGGGCGTCGATGCCCGATATCTGGCTAAACCTTTCTCTCTTTAGGCTGTGAAGGCTAACGGTCACCCCTCTCAGACCCGCCCTCTTCAGTTGTTCGGCTTTCTTCGCCAGGTGCCACCCATTGGTTGTCATATCCACAGACTTTATGCCATCTATTCGGGTCAAAGATTCGATTAGAGATTCGACACCGGGCCTTAGTAGCGGCTCACCTCCCGTCACCCTCACCTTTTCTACCCCCATAGAAGCCAGGATATTCACAACCCTTGTTATTTCATCGAAATTTAGAAAATCATTCTTCGGAATCCATTTTATGTTCTTCTTATCCGGCATGCAGAAAAGACACGCAAAGTTACACCTATCGGTAACAGATATTCGAACCTTTCTTGCAATCCTTCCTCTTGCGTCCCGGAGTACCCCTGACAACGAACAAACTTCGATACAGGACATCCTAAAAAATGGTTCCCAACAATTCACCAGGAAAACTTAACAGTATGACTACCAGACGCCTTCACGGTTTGGACGGGCCAAAGGATGTTCTGCCTGTTGAGAGTATGATTCACCCCGCCTTGGAAAACCTCCGTGAGCTGCACTCCAGAAGCCTGCAATCTCCCGAGAATTTCTGGCAGGGGATCGCGAGGGAGTTGTTTTGGTACGAACAAAGAGGTCCTGTTTTCACGGCCATCGATAGGCCACCTTACGGAAGTTGGTTTGAAGGTTGGAGTACAAACATATCGTACAACTGCCTCGATAGGCATGTAAACTCCTGGAGGAGGAACAAGGTGGCTTACTACTGGGAGAATGAGAACGGTGAAATGAGGGTGATCACATACCAAGAACTTTACGACCTTGTCAACAGGATCTCATCAGGACTGAGAAAACTTGGAGTAAAGAAGGGGGACAGGATCACTCTCTATCTTCCTATGGTCCCTGAGCTCCCTGCGTCGATGCTCGCTGTGCTGAGGATCGGTGCAATACATTCGGTGATATTTGCAGGCTTCACGTCTAAAGCCATAGCTGATAGGCTGACCGACTCCGGCTCAGAGGTCGTTATAACTGCGGATTTTGGCTATAGAAGAGGAAGGAAGGTCCCGCTGAAGCAAACAGTGGACGACGCACTGGAAGGCCTCCCGTTCGTAAAGAAGGTGATAGTGCTGAAAAGGGGGGATGAAGACATGAGACTTAAGCCAGGAAGGGACGTGCTCTTCTCTGAACTGTTGAAGATGGGCGATCGGTACGAGCGACCTGAACCTTTGATAGGAAATCATCCCAGCTATATATTATACACCTCGGGGACCACAGGTAAACCAAAAGGTGCCACACATGGTACCGGTGGGTATATGGTCTGGGTGTACTACACACAGAAGGTTGTTTTTGACGTAAGAGATGCCGAAGTCTACTGGTGCACCGCGGACATAGGTTGGGTGACGGGTCACTCTTACATAGTCTACGGCCCACTCCTTAACGGTTTAACGTCTGTACTGTACGAGGGGGCACTAGATCATCCTGACCCCGGAAGGTGGTGGGAAATTGTAGAAAAATACAGAGTCAATGTCTTCTATACCTCGCCCACCTCGGTAAGGATGTTTATGAAATATGGCGAAAGATGGCCAGAAAGCCACGACCTATCGAGCATAAGGATCCTTGGTTCGGTTGGAGAGCCAATCAATCCGGAAGCCTGGAAGTGGTACAGGACACACATAGGAGCTGACAAGGCTGTTGTTGTGGACACATGGTGGCAGACTGAAACGGGGGGAATAATGATTTCTCCCCAACCAGGAAACTACCTTGTACCGCTCAAGCCTGGTTCCGCTACCTTTCCAATACCCGGTGTAGATGCTGATGTGTTGGACGATGCCGGCAAGGCTGTTGAGCCTGGTCAAAAGGGGTATCTTGTAATTAGGAGGCCGTGGCCAGGCCAGTTCATAACGCTTTGGAAAGATGAAGAAAGATTTAGGAGCGTTTACTTCTCAAAGTATCCCGGCTTATATTATCCGGGAGACTACGCGCTGAAGGATTCTGACGGCTACTTCTGGCTTCTTGGGAGGGCGGATGAGGTGTTAAAGGTTGCTGGTCACAGAATAGGGACAGTGGAGATCGAGGACTCTTTGATTTCCCATCCAGCTGTAGCCGAATCGGCAGTGATCGGAAGAAGCGATCCGATAAAGATGCAGGTGCCGGTCGCATTTGTCGTGCTCAGACCGGGAAACACCCCAAGTGACAACCTTAGAAGAGAGCTGCTGGAGCATGTGAGGAGCACGATCGGTCCGATAGCTATCCCTGACAATATCTACTTCGTAGAAAAGCTACCTAAGACCAGAAGCGGGAAGATAATGCGAAGGATCATTGGTGCGGTTGTTGAAGGAAGGTCGATCGGTGATGTAACCACCCTCGAGGACGAGACAAGTGTGGAGGAGGCAAGAAGGGCCTACACCGAACTCAAAGATGCGATAAAGGGATAGAAGTTAGATTCAAACTTTGTGAGGAAGGTGTTTGCCATGTCTCACCGCAATCACTTCAGCCATTATGCTGACGGCTATTTCAGCCGGTGTAACAGCACCAATATCGGCTCCGACAGGTGTGTGTATAGTTTCGATTAGCTTCTCGTCCAAGCCCCTTCTCCTGAGCTCTTCCAGGTCGTCCCTGGCCCTCTTCCGGCTGGCCAGCAAACCAAGAAATCTGACGTGCGCCGATTTGAGCACGGATTCAAGTATGGGTACGTCTCTTTCTCCCTTCGTGAGTACAACAACGGAATCTGTAGAAGAAAAATTAAATCTAGACACATCGTAATCCACATCCTTTATCAATATATCAGGCTGTTCAGACAATACAGGCATATGGTCTATAACGACAGTCTCATAGTCCAGCAGCTTGGCTAATTTAACAAGGTAATCTTCCACGTCATCCTTGCCGCCATTACCGATCAGAACGATTCTTTCTGATGGCATATACGGCTCCACGTACACCTCCATAGCACCCCCGCAGTTTGTCTCTACATGGATTTCATCTGGATTCTGGCCTCTTACAACGGCACCAACAGCCTCCCCTACGTCTTCAAGAAACACCTTCACTGTCCTGGGCTCTCCAGTCTTTATGGTTTCGAGTGCAACGGAAACTATCGCTGATTCGGGGCAAACCCCTCCTAAAGTTCCAGCAGCCACCTCACCATCCTTTGTAATCACTACCTTAAACCCTGGTTTGCCCAAGGTTGATCCCTCCACTTTAACAACTGTGGCAACAGCGAATGGCTCCTTCATGGATGTTAATTTACCGACGGCTTGAACAAACTCCTCTGTTTTCATCACTGTAATACTTTCTCTCTCTTTATTTATCGTTACCGATAATAACTACGTTCGTAAGAAGTGAGCAGGAAATATGTCTCATGAGATCTTTACCCACTTTAAATATACCGTTCCATCTTTTGTCTCGGATCGCACATGCCTGATATCATGGATAGAAAAAAGGCACCATTTTCTGTACTGATACTGGCCGCTGGCATGTCCGTGAGGTTCGGAGCCCCTAAACTCATCCAGCCGATAGGCGGTACCCCATTGTTACAAAGGGTGATAAACGAAGCCATGCTGTCTGATGCTATGGATACAATACTCGTGGTGGGGCATGAATGGGATAGACTGCTCATGCACGTGGATACGCATTACGCCAGAGTGGTCATAAATCCGAATTATTCAAAGGGGATGGCAAACTCCTTACAGGCCGGAATAAAGGCTGTACCTCCAGAATTCTTGGGGTGTGTCGTAGCCATGGGTGACCAACCCTTCGTTGGAAGAAGGTTAATCAACAGCCTGATGAAAAAATTTCTTAGGGTTCGCCCACTTGCTGTGATGACCGAATACGATGGTGTTAAAGCCACCCCTGTTTTGCTTTCGAGGGATCTTTTTGCACAAGTGATGCGCCTGAGGGGAGACAAGGGAGCAAAATCATTGCTACTTAGATATAAGGACAGGGTGTCATGCGTTTCCCTGAAGAATCAAGTGGGCCTGATCGACGTTGATACAAGTTCGGACCTGGAGACCGCCAGGCAGTTGCTTAAGAAAAAGTCTACTTCCATCTGAAACGTAACCGAAGCAACTCTTAACTGTTTATGGATACCAATTCTTGGCCGTCCCACCGAGAATTTATTGGACAGAGCAGACAAATTTTGTAACCTTCACCTTCGCACATCAGAGATGATTATATAGTCGATCAGGGGGGCGGTGTTCGTCAGAATCTCTTTGGAATATCGGATTCCAAATTGACCTCTTGGTAGCTGACCGAAAATGTTGGAAGATTTCCGAGGAATCCCGTCATCTGCACGGTTGATCGTTGTCGGCACATTCTTTTCACAACTTTCCGTGGGCACCGTGCTCACAGACCTGGCGTTCTTTCTAACCACTGTCAGGCACCTAGACGCCGTATTTGTTGGCCTTGTCCTGACTGTCGAGGGAATATCCTCCGTAATCCTCAGCATACCCTTAGGCATTCTTTCTGATGTGCGTGGTAGAAAGTGGTTTCTAGTGGTGGGCAACGTATCGATAGGGATAGCGGTCATAATGCTCGCCATTTTCACAAATGCTCCCCTTCTGCTGGTTGCAGGCCTTTTGGGTGGAGTTAGCGAGGCGGCTTTTACAGCCTCCACCGGGGCACTTCTTGCGGATGTGGTAAGAGAAGAAAAAAGAACGGCTACCTTTGCCCTCGCCTCTCTTTCAAGTAACCTTGCGTTTGCTGGTGGGGGATTCCTGCTTTACCTGATCGCTCCCCTCACAAACTTGGGAGTAACCGAGACGCACGCGCATCAAGTGCTTTACATAGCCTTGGCCCTACTCACTTTGTTGTCCACGTCTCTTTTCATTCGGGTTCGTGAGGTGAGGGTAAAGGATACGAAGGAGAGGAGATCAAGACCTTTTCTTATATCCAGCTCTACTAGGTCGGTTCTTGTAAGGTACGTTGTAGCCAATTTATTTGTGGCGTTCGGAGCCGGTCTGTTCGTCCCGCTTATGAGTCAATGGTTTGAATACAAGTACGGGATACCAGATACAGTCAGCGGTCCGATACTAGGTATCTCGAATCTCATGCTCGCGATTTCGACCATCGCTGCCCCTTCCGTTGCCAGGAGGCTTGGGATTGTGAAGACAATCGTCTACACGCAGGGTGCCTCCACCCTTTTTATGGTGCTGACCCCATTGTCTCCGGTATACCAGATTGCAGGTACACTGTTCGTTATCAGATCTTTTCTTATGAATGTGTCATCCCCTCTTTCTCAGTCACTGATCATGGGGCTTGTACCCCAGAAAGAGAGGGGAGCCGCTTCTGGGATATCGTCGGCGTTCTGGAGAACGCCGAACGCGATAAGCACATACCCCGGCTCGGCATTGATGAAGCAGGGGTACCTCAGCGAACCATTTTACATCGCTTCCGCACTATATATCATATCAATTTCACTTTTCTACAGATGGTTCAAAGGATCCGGCCTTCCCCATAATGGTCAAAGAGTGACTTGAACCAAGAAGGAGAATATGAAAGCAGAAATAATCAATTTATACCTTATCGGGTTACAGTCCCGGGCATAACTTGAAATCTGTGGTTGAAGTAACTGAACAAAAGGTTGAGCTCAACGTTGGTAAGCCGCTCAAGAGAGCTGAAGACCCCAAATTTCTGACTGGTAGGGCCAGATTCGTTGACGATATAAAGCTCCCAGGAACTTTGGCGGCACATTTTGTCAGGTCACCCTACCCTCATGCCAGGATCAAAACTGTGGATATTTCAGAAGCATCGTCCAAAACGGGCATTGTTCTTGTGCTAACAGGGGAAAGTATCAGAGGCAAAGTTGGAGAGATGCCAACTGTCGAAGGGGATAAACGTGCCAAGCCGACAAAAAGGTACGCCCTTGCTGTCAACGAGGTCAAATATGAAGGAGAGGCTGTTGCAGTAGTTGTCGCCGAGGACCCTTACCTTGCTGCAGACGCAGCTGACCATATTCACGTAGACTGGGAACCCCTGCCGTCTGTCACAGACCCCGAGGCTGCTGTAAAGGAAGGAGCACCACTGGTGGGCACAGACCTCGACGATAACATAGCTTACAAATATAACTTCGAGACTCAGGGTTTTGCAGAAGCCTTCTCTGCGGCCCACCAGGTGATCTCCGTAAGATTGGTGAACCAACGTGTCGCCCCTTCACCGATGGAAACACGTTCCGTCCTGGCATCCTATGACCCCGGAACCGACCTCCTCACTGTGTATATCTCACATCAGGATCCATTTTCTGCGAGAGATTCAATAGCTTCAATACTGGGGAGACCAAAGCCTTCGGTAAGAGTGATTTCGCCAGACGTTGGGGGTGCTTTCGGTTCTAAGATTTCCTTATACCCTGAGGATGTGGTGATCTCCTACGCCTCAATCCTTCTTGGGAGACCTGTAAAGTGGGTCGAGTCAAGGCGAGAGAATCTGATGACCACCACCCATGGTAGGGGGCAGACACAATACGTCAATGCTGCTGTAACTAAAGACGGAAGGGTTCTTGCACTCGATATCAAAATTTTCGCGGATTCTGGAGCTTATACCACAGATGGCTCAGTTTACACTCCGAAGATAACACCTGAAATGGCTTCTGGGAATTACGATATCAAAGGGATGAGGGCGGAGCTCATATGCTCCTTGACAAATAAGGTTCCTCAGGATGCTTACAGGGGGGCAGGCAGACCTGAGGCTACGTTCCTCATTGAGAGAACCATGAATGCAATCGCATACAAACTCGGCATCGACCCGGTTGAGCTGAGACTCAGGAATTACATTAAGAAATTCCCGTACAAGAATACCTCAGGCAGATATACGTATGATGTCGGGGATTACGAGTCCAACCTCAAAAGGGCGGTAGACCTGCTTGGGTATCATGGGCTGAGGGAGGAGCAGGCTCGCGCCATCGGGAGTGGCAGAGTGATCGGAATAGGCATTGCCAGTTACGTCGAGGTTTGTGGCTTCGGACCATACTACCCCCAGACCGCCTCAGTGACCGTAACCGAGGATGGCAAGGTGATAGTGAATTCGGGAACTCACCCGCACGGCCAGGGTCACCACACCCCCTTTGCACAAGTGATAAGTGATGAGCTGGGGATTGACGTCTCGGAAGTTTACTTTAATCATGGTGACACATCAGGAATGCCTTACGGGACTGTCACAGCAGGAAGTAGGTCTGCGCCTGTTGGAGCAAGCGCGGTTCTTCTTGCAACAAGAAAGGTCAAGAAGAAGATGGAGGTGGTGGCGAGGAAACTGCTCGAAGTAGATGGAGAAATGATCTTTAGGGACGGAAGGGTCTATTCTGTCATTGACCCCCGCAAGTCGCTCACCTTCAGAGAGCTTGCTGAGGCCTGTTACAACGTATCAAAACTTCCTCCGGGGGTTGAACCTACCCTCTTTGAATATGCTGCATATGCCCCCTCTAGCAACACTTTTCCCGCCGGCACTCATATAGCAGTGGTGGAACTGGACAGGGAAACGGGTTCGGTCAAGCTTCTTAGGTATCTCGCAGTTGATGATATAGGAAGGGTTCTGAATCCGCTGGTTGCTGAAGGACAGGTGCATGGTGGGGTGGTGCAGGGAGTAGGTCAGGCTATGTTAGAAGCTATGGTTTATGGACAGGACGGTCATCTTTTGACGTCTACCCTTTCAGAATATCTGATTCCAACAGCTTGTGAAATCCCGCCTATAGAATGGGCTAGAACTGAAACAGCGACAAATGCAAATCTCCTCGGGGTGAAGGGGGTAGGAGAGACAGGCGCCATAGGTTCCACCCCTGCTGTGGCGAACGCTGTAGAGGACGCACTCATTCAGCTAGGAAAGATGGCGGGTTCGATGCCGTTCACTCCCGAGTACGTGTGGTTAATACTTAGAAGTTAGGTATCTTCTACTGCTGTCACAAACACTAACCTGTGTGATGCGAAAGCCCTTCCTTGATGAATTGGTTGATAGATCCCTTGTCCCTTAACGGTCTGATCCTGTTGATCTCCTCCTGCAGCTGCCACTCGGGATCGTATATCTTGACTATATCATCAAGCGAAAGCGTTGGGCTCCCGCCCTTTACCATCCTCAACATGTCGTCTATCATGGGTTCGTAAGATAGCGGACCGGAAGGAGATATAACTCTCTTATCCTCCGATGATGAAATAACTATTTCACCCCTTAACCCCGTATCAAACTCTTCATCTGTGCTTATGTAGTTCAGGTCAACCGTGGCTCTCTGGAAGATCACCCTGAGCTTCTTGTGAGCCACCTCGAGACCTTTGCTTACCCTTATATCGGCTAAGGAGGATTCTGCAAAGAACTCCCCCACCAGTTCATAAGTCACGTGGAATCCCGTAGGATACACTTCGTCGTAAAGCGGCTGAACCAGATAAGATCTCGCTTGTTTCAGGGTCATTCTAGTTGCCCCCATTGTATACGATACGATAGAAATGGGATGGATCCAGTCCATCGCTATCCCGCCATTTTCTGGTTTGAAAAGCCACGTTCTCTTTGCATCCTCGTCTCTTGTTTCCTCGAAAAAGGTTCCGCTTACCCTCGTTATCAAACCGTATTTTTTAACAAGATCCGGAAGCATTCTTCCGAACTCCTTGGTCAAGGCTTTGGAGATGTAGTGAAGCCCAATTGTGACCTTAGATTCGGCTTTCTTCATTCGTATCTTGGTTACGACGTCTTCAAAATCCATACGACTGGTTGCCAGAGTCTTTTCTGTGACTGTAACTTTGTCCCTTTCCAGCGCCTGGAGGGTTTGGTCTTTGTGAAACTTGTTAGGGCTAGCTACATAAACTATGTCAAGATCCTTGAAAAAGTCATCAGGCAGAGGGGATCCAGGTTCAAGCGGATAGTACCTTTCATTCGGAATCCCATACCTCACAAGCTCATCCTTTCTTTCTGCATACGAACGGGTGCCCACGGCTTTGTAAAGAACTATTTCTCTTCCCTTGTCATCCAGGGTGGCCTGCAGTCTGCGAACCCAGTGGCCTAGACCGGATGCACCCAGATTGTAAACCATCTCTGTCTATCCCCTAACGCTCCAATCGGTGTGGAATACCCCTTCGATGTCCGTTCTTTTGTAAGTATGCGCTCCAAAATAATCCCTAAGTGCCTGTATTAGATTGGCCGGCAACCTGGCCGTAAAGAGTGAGTCCCTGTAAGCCATGGTGGATGCGAACCCTGGTACGGGTATCCCGGAAGTGATCGCAGCGTTTACCAGCTTTCTCCAACTACTATCCGATTCGTTCAGAACTCCGTGTAGTTTGGGGTCAATCAAAATAGAGCCTCTGACCTCCGACATTAACGATTCACGGATCTCCTTTAGTAACTCAGACCTTATGATACATCCCCCCTGCCATATTCTTGCTATCTCAGAAAGCTCCATACTCCACTCATACTCCTTCGCAGCTACTTCAAGAAGGGAAAATCCCTGAGCGTAGGCGCAAAGCGCTGCACCCGTCAAAGCTGGATCAATAAGGTTGACAATAACATTTGGGTCAGGCGGATTCATATTCTTTCTTTCTGGTTCGATCTCTGAGGCCCTAGTGCGCAGCTCCTTCATTGCTGACATGCTCCTGTCCATAGCTGCAACAGCAAAGCTGAACGATGGGACCCCAAGTTCAAGACAGCTCTCCGCCGCCCATCTTCCCGTCCCCTTTTGCTCTGCGGAATCCAAAATATTGTCTATAAGGTAACCTTTGCCCTTATCATCTCTCCTTTGCATAACCTCCACAGATATCTCCAGCAGGTAAGATTTCAGGCGACCATTATTCAGTTTGGAAAAAACCTTGGCTATATCTTCATTTTCAACACCGGCTCTTCTCATAAGATGATATGATTCGGCTAGGAGCTCCATAAGCACGTACTCGATTGCGTTGTGTACCATCTTAACATAATGACCTGCCCCATCCTCACCCACCCAGGCTGCGCATGGTGTTCCGTCAAAGGACTTTGCAGCTATTTTGCTGAAAAGTTCGCGCAGTAGATCCCAACCTTCCCTGCTGCCACCAACCATGATGCTGGGGCCAAGCAGTGCACCTTTTTCACCACCTGATACACCAACGCCAAGGTAATTTACGCCATACTGAGATAACTCACGGAACCTTCTAACGGTGTCTTTAAAGTGAGAATTCCCTAGGTCAGCAACAACATCTCCCTTGTTCAAATGGGGAACGATTCCTTCGATCAAGCTATCAACGGCTCTACCGGCTGTGACCATCAGGAGAATTTTCCTGGGTGGCTTCAGTCTTTCCACCATTTCTTGAATCGAGTTGGCAGGAATGAATCCCTTATCCTTATGTTCGGCGACGAATCGGTCAATTACATCTCTGGTCCTGTTATAGATAACAACATCGTAACCTTTGTCTCTAATGTTCAGTGCAAGGTTTCCCCCCATTACGCCCAGCCCAACTAAACCTACATCGTTCATGCAACAGTAAGCCTCCGGTGACCTTCAGAAATGACACTATGGGACGTTTTGCGCATTACGAGGATCCAGCTTTGGGCGTTTTAGGATGGCTTATTTTAGTGTTTAATTGCGGTAGGCAGAGGGCTAACTCCGTCCAAAGCCCTCATATCGTCTTCTCCCAGTTCGAAGTCGGTGGCCTTTGAATTTAGGAGAACTCTCTCTGGCCTTGAAGCCCTGGGAATGGCAAACGTAACGGGACTCCGCTTTACTATCCAGTTCAGAGCTATCTGAGATGTGGACGTGGCACCGGTTCGCTTCCTGACCTCCTGCATCACCCCCCTGTCCACAGTTGCGAGCTTACCATGTGCAAGAGGAAAATAGGCTATCAATGCCTTCCTGTTCGCTTCACAATACGGCAGAAGATCTGCTTCTGGTTGTCTGTGAAGAAGGCTATAGTCCATCTGATTCGAGGAGATTTCTGCTTTTGAAAGAGTTGCCTCCGCTGATTGCATTTGGGAAAGAGAAAAGTTACTCACTCCGATAGCCCTAACCTTTCCTTCTTTCAACAGAAACTCCATCCCCTTCATGATTTCAGCTATTTTTCCGAATCTGAAAGGAAAATGGAGCTGGTACAGGTCTATGTAACCTGAATTCATTCTTCTAATGCTACGTTCGCAAGCCTTTACAACACCATCCCTGCTGAAGTTCCAGGGAAACGAAACTTTGGTGGCCAGGAAGATGTCATCTCTTCGGAAACTTCTTATCGCTTCGCCAACGATCGGCTCTGACTGATAGAACTCTGCCGTGTCTATCAGATTTATGCCATGCTCAAGCCCAGTTCTTAGCGCGTCAATCTTGGTTCTCTTACCCCTTTTGATCCTAAGTATTGAGGCGATTCCGATCCATAATGGGTCGTAATACGTGCCCATTCCTATCGCAGAGGCTTTAAAGCCTGTCTTTGCGAACTCCCTGTAAATCATGTTCCGGCGACCCGGCTCACACACAGCCAAATAAAACCATGTGGGGTTTTCTTAATTTAACTTTCAGGGGTTTGAGGGGGCGAAAGTCAAATCCCCTTCTGTGAGGGAGGGGATGGATAGCCCCCTTATAGAAAACTTCTCATATGCTTCGAGATAGTAACGATAGAGGTAGGGCTGGTGCACTCCGAATTTACGCCTGTGGACATCAAGACCTCCGTAACCTTTCTCAAAAGAAAGAGAACGAGTCTGGTGGAAGAAGCAGGAAGCCCCATCCTGTAAGGGCGGGGGTAGTTCACGTGTGATCATCAGTTATCGCCTCGAAGACTGTCTTACTACATTTCTCAACATAAGGTCGCAGGGCTGCAGCATCGGCCATGTGAGTCATCTCTGCCAGGTTGTCACTTATCAGCAATAGTGACGCGGTTTTTACCTTTCTCATCAGACCTAATGCAAAAAGTGTCGCGCACTCCATCTCTACGGCGAGAAAACCGCGCCCGGCCCACTTGGAAACAAAGTTTTCATCCTCTGCATGAAAGGCATCGCTTGAAAAAACAGGACCCACCATGAATCTTAACCCTGCACTCTCAGCTTGGTCTACTAACTTGCGCGTAAGGTAGAAATCTGGGACAGGCGTAAGGTGTGAATCCGGAACGTATTGCTTCAGGGTACCCCCTATATACGCGGCCCCATTGGGAATGACCACCTCGCCGATCTTCAGTTCCTTGATAAAAGAGCCTGCTGTACCCAGCCTGATGAATTTCTTCGCACCATGCAGGATCAACTCCTCCGTTACCAAAGCGATGGAAGGAGAACCTATACCGTGACAAACCACGGTAACCGCCTTATCACGGTACCTCCCGCTGTAGGCCAAAAATCCTCTGTTTTCGTTTACCATCCTTGCTTCGACAAGGTACTCCGAAAGTTGTTTGACCCTTGCCGGGTCGCCGGACATTACTACATTTTCAGCGATGTCCCCTTTCTTGGCTTTAATATGTTGAGGTTCAACCATGGCAGAAAGGGGATTCACCAGGTCTAAAAACTTGACTGGATGTGAATAGATGATTCAGTCGAGAGGTATATGGGGTTCATCCAGCATTTCTGCCCCCTTACTTGTTACGAGCAGGTTTGTCTCTATCCTGCATCCTGTTTTGCCTTCTATATATACGCCGGGTTCCACAGCAAGAACCATGCCTTCTTCTACCGTCCCTGGAAATCCCTCCTCAACGATCGGCGATTCGTGGACGTTTAAACCGACCCCATGCCCAATCCTGTGTTTGGGTTGTGGGTAACCTTTCATCTTTATTATATTTCTTGCGGCGCGTGCGATCGTCTCCAACCGGTCCCCTGGTTTGGTTGCTTCAAAGGCAGCTGTGACTGATTCACGCACCGTGGTTAAAATGTCAAGATGTTCCCTGTCCGGCTGCCCTACAACAAAGGTCCTTGTTATATCAGAGTTATACCCTTCCACCCTCGCGCCCAGATCAACGACGAGAATACCATGGGGCACCACCTTGGTGGAACCCGAGATATGGTGGGGAATCGAAGCATTCTTTTCGTATTGTACGTGCACAAACGACTTTTCAGCACCATTGCTCTCCATCTCAAGAGATGCTATAGCACACAGGTTAGATTCTGTCAGTTGCTCGTTCAGCTTCTTTTTTATGGCGTTTAAGGACTGAGCCGCCAACTTGACAGCCTTCCTTATCTTATCGAGTTCATCCTTTGTTTTTATCATCCTGAGAGCCCTTATCTGATCCGAGAACGGAACCAGTTGAACCCCCATCTTTGAGAGTTTAAGGTAAACTTCAACCGAGAGTTCGCTGTCATCTATCGCAAGCTTCTTGCCGACCAGCTTCTTTTCTTCAATCACTTCTTCAAGCCTTCTCATTGCCGCTTCGAGTGGTAACGTTGTTGCCGAACGCACATCCGATATCTTTCCGGTCTTTTCCGCCCTCTCCCACTCAAAGTCCTTTACAAGTAGCACCGGTTCCGACCTCAGAGGCACTACGATACCTGAATCTTCCAGACCCTGAACCCCACTAAGGTACTGTAAAACCACGTTTTCCCTTGCTTTGTTGGTCTGGAAATGTATGAATCCATCGAGGCCCCTAGACGCCAATCTGCCCAACAGCCTTTCCAATATTTGGTCGGTCATGGTCCTTAGTGTGCAGGGGTGAATAATTAAGTTGTGCTGAGTCAAACTCCGCCTTCAACTGAATCGATAATAGAGCGCTTCATCTAAGGACTCTCTGAAATACTCTTATCGCTAGAGCTTCGGAGGTTCTGCGTCTCCATCGTTCTTGGAGTTGCCCCTCTGGGGGTATTAGTGTTCTCTTTGCACACATCCCTGTCTGTGTGTAATTGACACGCTTTCCATTAAAGGAACGTACCTTGCTGTTACGAACGAAGCGTCGGCGTCAGCATGGTCAACGTGTCCGCACTGAGGACAGAAACACCTTATCTATTCTTGTACCTATGTTTCTATACCCAGAACACTCTTTCGATGTTTTTTTGCCCAACATAGGCAATTTTCAAGTTGTTATACATAACACAGATAATACTAATTATATGCTTCTCGCAATTCATCTCCTCCCTGAAGGTCGGAGCTTTCCTGCGCATTTCTCGTAAATTGGTAAACTTGAGTCTTACCAAACAGCTATTTTTTTACGCTCGCAGAGGAGTTTGTTGGTCGTGCCAAATGGCAGTTCCCGAATACCCTGTATTCAACTTCCCAGCTTGGACATGTGTTGGGTGAAAATGTTTGAAGCATAGTATCAAACACTATCGTGTGGAAACTCCTTATAGATTTTGAGATTGGCTTATAGGAGGCAGGTGCAAATCGGCTGTATAGAATGGAAGAAGGCAAAAGGGAAGGTTCGCCTGAGGGTGCAACAAAGTACTTCAGGCTTAGCATAATGAGGATCCAGAGCGCTATAGCTAGGACTCCCACCACTCAAAAGCTACTCACCCGGACTCCAACTGGCGTAACTGCGCTGGAAAAACCGGTCGTAAGCAAGCTGATAGACCTTGCTTATGTTGAAAGAACTCAGGTGATAACCGATAAACTAGTTTTACAAGAATCTGATGGGGTAATCATTGTGCGACACGAAAGGGTTCCGCGTTTTAGCAGGGTCGTAACCAAGTGAGAAGATAAACCTTCAGCCACCGTTGATCAAAGTCGAAATCAAAGAAAAAATAAAGGTTCATTGTGATCTTCGTTAAAGTGCCAGCTTTCCATCTTTGACAAGTAAAAGCCCATCGATGTACACAGAAGCAGAAGAAAGTGTGGCGCCAAGTAGGAAGTTTGATGAGTTCCTTCCTCCGATTTGTCTGTTCGCACCTATGCTCACCGTCACAGCACCCCTAGTTATGCTGTTGACAATGTAGCCCAACTCGGCGTCCTTGTTAAGCCCTATTGTAAGAGATGCTATCCTGTCCTTGTCACCTACAGAGTTGCTAAAGGCCTCCTCGAAAACATTCGCGTTTACGGTAGCATGATAGGTTGAAAGATGTCCGTCCATAAACCCCCAGGTTAACCCTCGCACCACCTTCCCTCTGAAATATAACGGTGTGTCGAAGACGATTTTGCCTTTAACGGTATCTTCCAGTGGAGCTACACTCACACTTCCGGAAGGAATAGAAACGTTGAGCCTGCTTTCTGAAACATCATCTTCGTCTATAATGCCGTCCTCTAAAATAGCCTCTCTCCCACCCAACTCAAATGTAAGATCCGTGCCCTCTGGTGATATTATTCTCACTTTATGATTGCCCTGAAGCCTTTCTACCATTTTTTGCCCCTCTTCCCTTATTTCATCGAAATCCGTAGTGGATGCGCGGAGCATCATCTTTTTCCACGCTGAATAGTCTATGCCATATACTTCTGCACGTTCCTTTGTTACGAGGCCGATTCCGAGTGTAGCTGTTTTGAGCTTGTGTCCACCTGGTCTTACGGAATGAGCTTTCTGCTCCCCCTCCCTATCTGCCGCCCTCCTTTCAGGGGCTATTTTGTCAAAGATGCGCGGGTCTTCAATTGCGCCTGCGAATATCTCAACTGTCGAAAGCTCAGCTAGGCCGGAACAGAACTTTGAAGGCTCCCTTAGAGATTCCAGTGTGAGCTGATTCAGGTAAGTGGAGTAGTATTTGTCTGTATAAAGGTTGAGCATCGCGTCTGCACCCACTTTAAAGCAAGCTTGAGCGAGAGCTTCGGCCAAATCGACCGTGTGCGGCCAGGTTTGGATGGTGACGGTATCTGACTTGCTTATTCCTAAGCTTTGTTCGACCACCTTTTCGGCAAGGGCTTTGTACGGAGATTCATGCGTGGGTGACATGGTGACGAAATCCGGACGATATTATATAGATTTTATGTTATGTAGAGGGTAATCGAACAAGGTTGTGGTTACTGATTGGAAAATAAGTTCCACACCTACAGCTAAGGAATATCGTGACCGGTGGTGTATTTTCTGCGACAGATTGATACCGCTAGCTATCCAGAACTCCAAAAATTGTACTGTGAAAGAATGCCTAACAGAGAAAGAGCGCTGCCTGCGATTATCAGTACAGTACCTAAGTATTGGGAAAAAAGGATAGCTTCTCCAGTCCCGAGGTACAGGCTTTGAATGATAAAAGTAGCGATCCCGATCGCAAGTATGATCGAACCTGTTGACAGGTACCACCAGCTTCTTTCAAGCATCCCTCTTCTCATCAAGGTGATCATCTGAGACGAAAATATCGCTTGGGCAACAATCACCGACATAGCTACTATGTCTAGCACGACAAGAATTATTGGACTCACCATTGCTTTATCCTAATATTTGACCAAGCGCCCATGTAATATAATCCTTATCACCACTTTAACTTTGCGAACATGCACTGGACTTGGACAGTCGAAAGTCAGTAACGAAGGTAGTCCTAGTTATAGCATAATTTGTACTAACAACGTTTCAGCCTACAGGAAGAAAGTAAATCAAACACTCAAACAGCCACAAAAAGAATCTCGCAAACCCTATCCTCTCATTTTATATCAAAATTAACCACTTCGCCTTCCGTTATTTTAACTTGGATTTTCAAGGAATTATAATAACAAGTCACAAACTATGATGTATCCTCTAAAATTCTGGAAAGTGTGTTTGGACGGTTTAATAGCAGTTTGATACTAACGTTAATCAAAGGCCGGGGTTAACAGTTAGACTGGGTGGGGTCTCAATTCATATAAGTCGACAGTATTCGGGGTGGTGTTAACACGCAAAATAAAGAACTGCAAGTACTACATGCATGGGATACGGCAGGAGTGGCTAGCATCATGTGAAGAAAAAGATAGAAAATTTGGCACGCATTATGAAGTGCTTATGATGCGAAGTTTTGATCCGTTCGGTTTAAGCAAGGGGGAAATCAAGGGGGGAACGCGGTGGTTTTATCTAAGGTTGGCTCCAGCTGGATTTGGTGTCAACATTATACACGGGCATTCAAATGTCTCCATATTCAATTGGCTTCATAAATTGTACAAATACAAGCCAATCATCATGCATTACCATGATTCAGATATACGATCAGAAAGGATACCCTCTGTCAGAGGTAGGGCTCCACATATTTTTTATGCAACGAGGGATCTCGCGAATTACTTTTTGCCTGAGGAAGCAACATGGTGCCCAAATCCAGTTGACAGGAAGTTTTACAGACGAATAGGAAGCCCCAAGTCTCCCACAGCTGCGGTTTCGTTTAACCTTAACAATGTGGAGGAGACGAAGCTAATAGCCAAGAAATTCGGTCTTGAACTTGACATATTGGGAAGAAAATTTCACTGGACTGAATTACCAAGGGTTCTCTCACCTTACTCTTACTATCTTGATATTAAAGAGGATCCAAAGACACATGAGATCCTCAAGTCGGAGAATTCATTGAGTTTGACAGCACTTCAGGCTCTTTCGATAGGGTTGAAGGTGATAGATTCAATGGGAAAGGTGTACATCGAGTTCCCACAGGAGCACGATACGGAAGACGTGTCAAAGTTGGTTTACGATATCTATGTAAGGTTGCTCAGCCAAGGTCGCGTTTGAGTAAGGTCATATTAATAACTACGCGACGCACAGCTGGAAAACAAGAAATCAACTACGCAGGTCATTTTGACCGGAATACGATCGCCATTAACTTAATGATTCAGCATTTGCTGTCAGCCACTCAATTTTTCGAATGCATGTCTCACCGTGCTATTTCGAATGAACCAAGACAGAATATGAGGATTCAATGGCTCATTGCGCAGCAATTCTATGACAGGTCTAGCATGATCCATCTAGAATTTCTTACGCAATCAATATGTCAGCACATTTTTTATCGAACGTATTATTCTTTCTAGCGACGGAATATAGTATTTTTGAAGAACCGAAAGTGGATTCACGACATCGTACCCAGTTACCCTTTTCACCGGCGACTTGAGTGAAAGCAGACATTCATCCGATACTCTCGCCGCGAGCTCAGCCCCAAAGCCAAGGTTCCTTGGAGCTTCGTGAACTATAACCACCCTCCCAGTCTTCTCGACGGAGCCCCTAACCGTTTTGAAATCCATTGGTGAAAGGGTCCTCAGTTCAACTACCTCAGCCTTGCACTCTCCCTTGGATGATAAAGTATCTGTTGCTTCAAGAGTGGGCCAAACCATTGCTCCATACGTTATTACCGTCACATCAGACCCCTCTCTGAGAATCTTTGCCCTGCCCAATGGTATCTTGTACCTTTCTTCGGGCACCTGCACTCTGGGTGAGTCGTAGTATCGCTTCGGTTCCATGAATATGACAGGGTTCTCCTCTTCAAGGCAAGAAGCGAGCAGCCCCTTCGCGTCTCTTGGATTCGACGGCACAACGACCTTCAGACCCGGAGTGTGGCAGAATATCGCCTCGTTAGAGTCCAGATGAAGTTCAGGTGCGTGCAAACCCCCACCATAAGGGAAACGGATGACCCCACGAGATACGAACCTTCCCCTACTTCTGTTCCTTATCCTAGAGATGTGGGTTATCAACTGGTCGTATGCTGGAGGGGTGAATCCTTCGAATTGAAACTCGGCCACAGGGATCAAGCCAGCTACCCCCAGCCCGAAGAAAAGTCCGGCAATTCCCAGCTCAGATAGAGGGGTATCGAATACCCGGTCAACTCCGAATTCGTCCTGCAACCCCTTGGTTACCTGAAATACCCCTCCATTTCTTCCCACATCTTCGCCGAACACCACTATTCTGCTGTCCCTTTGCATCTCCTGCCGAAGCGCCATGTTTATTGCGTTTCGAATATTCACGTTTGGCTTGCCACCATCAGGAATATCTTCGTCATGTACTTCAGGAGGCTCAATGTTCGACCCAAAATCCGCACTCATTTCCTGAACAAGGTCTGGTGTTGGATGATCGTAGGTGTATCCGAACATGTCTAGCGGTGAAGGAGGGTTCATGCTTCTGAACATTTCAACGGCCTTCTTCACCCTTTCTTGAACCTCAGAGACAATTTTCTCCCTTTCATTTTCATCAATTAGCTTTCTGTTCATCAGATATTTTTCAAGCCTAGATATCGGATCCTTCGTCTTCCACTCCTCTATTTCTTCTGGCGGTTGGAGTTTGTGAGACACCAGTTCGGCGGTTGTGTGAACGCCCATCCGATACGTGTAAAGCTCAACTAATGTGGGGCCATCACCCTTCCTAGCCTTCTCAAGTGCATATGTGGCCGCTTCGTACACGGCTACGGCATCGTTACCATCCACGAGCAACCCTTCAAAGCCGTAAGAGACAGCCTTCTGTGCTATAGTCTTCGATGCTGTCTGTCTAACCCTTGGGACCGAAATCGCATACTGGTTGTTCTCAACCACCGCGACAACGGGGAGATGATACGTGCCGGCAATGTTGAGTCCTTCATGGAAGTCCCCCTTGGAGGTGCCTCCATCACCTGTGGTTACGAGAACGGCATTACCTGTCCCCTGTATCTTGCTCGCAAGCGCCAAACCGCTAGCGTGTGGTATCTGTGTACCTACCGCTATTGAAAATGGAAGCATTTTTACCCCCTCGGGCACAAGCATCCCCCTCTCATCGCCAGACCAGTACAGCAGGATCTTTTCAGGCTCGAGCCCCCTCATGATTACGGCCATACTGTCTCGGTACATCGGCACAAACCAATCCTCTGTTTGTAACGCAAGAGCTACCCCCACTTGGGAGGCTTCTTGACCTCTATAGGGAGCATATGTGCCGATCTCCCTGAATGTGGACATCCTAGACGCCTGCTCATCAAACATTCTGCCAAACATCATCTCTGTCCACATCGTCTTCAGAAAACCTTCGGAGAGCTCAGGAGGTTCACCGACAGGCTTCCCTGATGGATCTATCCGCCGATACATCATATCCTCAATGGTCGCTTTGCCGTCAAAACCTAGCTGTTTTTCGCTAAAAGGTCTGAAGTTATGGGATTTCAATAAAGCCAACGCTCATCTCCCATGCTTTGGTGTAGGTTGTTAAAATAACTATTCACACTTTGGGGTCATAACGGTACTGCTGATAAATTAATTCGTCAGGAGCAGAATATAGCATTTTATTTATGATGAATGTAGACTAAAAAATCCGTTTATCTTTCTTCTGATGAAGTTTAAGGTATTGACCAGAAGGCTTAAACAGCTGCCCATGACGCTCATAAATCATCATGGCCTCTTCAGACGAAGCGATCCACGTAGAAGATCTGGTGGTCAGATATGGCGCAAAGGTAGCAGTCAACCATCTTTCCTTTTCTGTCAGAAAGGGCACGATATACGGCTTGCTGGGTCCTAACGGCGCAGGTAAGACATCCACAATCAGAGCACTGATTGGGCTCACGGAGAGGGAGTCCGGGAAGGTCCTTGTCCTCTCCAAGGATATAGACTCCGACCCGGTTTGGATCAAGAGTCGTATAGGGGTTGTTCCTGAAAATCCTGTTCTGTTCGATTCTCTTACGCCAAACGAGTTTTTAGAACTGGTTGCGTCCTTAAGGAGGCTGCCAGACATGAAGAAAACGAAGTCACTCGTTACCGCATTCGAATTCGATGAATTCATGGATACACCTATCGCGTCCCTTTCGATGGGTAACAGACAAAAGGTTACTGTGATTGCTGCCCTCATGCACGACCCCGAGCTACTAATTTTGGATGAACCATTCAATGGCCTTGATGTGAGATCCGTACGAATCTTCAAGGACTTACTTGTAAGACATACGTCTTCAGGGGGGGCGGTGCTCTTCTCAACCCACATAATGGACGTTGCCGAAAGGATGTGTAATGAAGTCGGCATAATTGACCAGGGAGTGAAGGTGGCCGAAGGGACTATGAACCAGCTGAAGGAAAGCATACACGGATCGACGCTTGAGGAGGTGTTTCTCAAGGCCACTAACATGGAAAAGGAAATTGACGATGTACTGAAGGCGTTGGAGTGAAAAGATTGCAAAATGATGATTTGATAACCGGGAGCGAGGAGCAGACGAAGTCGAGAGCAAAACTTGTAGAATATGTGACAAGGGAATTGCTCTACCAAGGTTACGTGGCGAGCAGGCTGACCGGCGTCACCCCTGCCAATATGAGACGGGCGATTTCTTCGTCAACCAGATCAAAGTACTTCATCGCGATTCCTTTTGCATTTCTGCTCGTGCTACTCATTGCTGAGGCAAAATTTCTCCCCCTTAACGGGGATTTGACCTATCCTGTGGGGGTGTTGATTTGGACCTTTATGCCTTCCTTCATATCGGTCATGCAAATATCTTATGGCGCATCGGCGGGTCCGCAGATCAGAGACACCCTTCTAACCCTCCCGATGGACGATTGGGACATACGGAGAATCGCGACTGCGGCTTTTGCTTCATCCCTCAGAATCCCACTTATAGTGTCTGTTGCAGTTCTTCTTTCTGCGGGTCTAGTTCTTGGACCCTGGCTGATGATATCCGGTATCTTGGCTGCCATATTTTCCACCTCACTGGCATTAATAGCGTCATCTGCAATAGTGAGGGTCTACAGAAGGCTGGGTACTACCAGCAGAATTTCGACGGTGGTCAGAATAGTGACTATAATACCGATTCTGATGTTTTCCCTTTTGTTAGGCTACATACAGTCCAGCAAGGTGAATATTTCAGGCTATCAGGCAACCTATATACCGATAATGAATCTGGACGGGGTGGCAGCAGGTCATTTGGTCTCGCTTTTTGTAGCCTTATCTTACACCATACCAGTGGCACTTATCGGATATCTTATTTTCAGGAGGACCTCCCTGCTTCTTCTTTCCCCCTTGAATTACTTTAGCTCCAAGGTGGGAAGGTTCAGGGCGGTTGTTAGGACACCGACGGTGGCACTAATACTTTCTGATTTCAGGCAAATGCTAAGGTCTCCTAGGTTGGTAGGTTTCATCACGGTGCCGTTCATCTACGTGATTATCACCATATTTACCGCCTTTGTATCTGGTCGATCAGGAACAGGCGAGTCCCCTCAGGCACTCTTTCTTACGAGTATCCTTCCCGTTGGGGCGATCTCCTCATTCCTGGCGTACGTGTTGTATCTTACAGAGCTAAGGGGGTTGTCCTATTTTATGACCCTGCCGCTCGGCAGATTTACCAACGTTGAAAGTAAACTGATTGTATCGGTCCTCTTTTATGGTGCATCAGGAGCGCTTCTAAGCGCGGCGTTCATTGGCGTAACCGGTCAGTTCTCTATCCTATTGCCTGTTGCCACCTTTGCGCTCACTGTTTCTGCCTGTGTGCTTTACACCGCACTGTACTTCCATTATACCGTGAAATCAATGGCTCTTGGAGTTCTTGGCTTCATAAATACGGTCGTTTATACTATCATTAACCTAATTGTTTTTGGCCTTCCAGCTTCCATATACATTGCTCTCATGCTCATCTACGGAAATTTCGTTTACCCCACGATCTTCCTAGCAGCTGCATCTATCGTTGAAATACTCATTCTCTCATTTTTGCTTATGAGGGCAGAGTGACATCCTACAGTGCGATAGTTGAACCGTTGGTTTTCATAATCTCTTTTGGATTGCCGTGGTTATTGCTTGCATATGAACGCACTTCGCTGTTTTTACACCGAAGTCACCCTGTCAGGGGCTGACGATCCTATTCAATCCATGGAACTTGAAATCAATGACATCCTTCACGGGCCTACAAGGTTCCGGAAGCTTTGTCCACAAGTCGATCCAGCATTAACTATCATGGCGCCTTCGACAGGGACCCTCATTTTGGAAGGAAAGAAGGCCTCCTATCTTGTTTACGATGCGCTTCACCGAGCATACGATAGACGACATCCTCAATAGACGCAGGTTTGATGAGGTACAAATTCATCCTACCCATAGATGTTGCAAAGTCTGTTCGTTCCCTTAACCCCTTCGTACTAAACGATTAACATATTCACATTATGTTATAAGATCAGCGACGTACGGCCTCGTCGGGGTAGAATCTTTTAAGCATGCTTTGATGCTGCACCTTGAGTGCAGGGTTGGTGGGTACGAACGACTTCGGTTACCTCGAGGAAAGGGTAAGACAAGCAGCCCTCGGCATCGGAATAAGGGAGCCAACCCCTCCCCAGATCTTGGCGTCTCCCCGCGTTGCCAGGGGAGAGAACCTGCTTGTTGTAGCTCCCACCGGTTCCGGGAAGACTGAAGCTGCGATGCTTCCCATACTCGGACGCGTCGTCAATACACCAAACAGGGGACGTTATATTTCAGTGCTCTACATAACCCCCTTGAGGGCCCTAAATAGAGACATGTTCAAAAGATTGCGGGATCTCTGTATCAAGCTTGGCCTAACTGTTGATGTAAGGCACGGCGATACCCCTGCAAAGCAAAGGAGCATACAAAGCAGCACACCCCCTGACGTTCTTGTGACCACACCTGAAACTCTGCAAGCTGTACTTCCCGGCAGAAGGATGAGACAGAATTTATCAGGCCTTCAGGCTGTAGTCGTTGACGAGCTGCATCAGCTTGTGGAGAGCAAGAGGGGGGAGCAGCTGGCTGTCGGTCTTGAGAGGCTGAAGCAGATTGCTCCCGGCTATCAGCTTGTAGCACTCTCTGCTACGATAGGCACCCCTGACATCGCTGCTGATTATATATTTGGTAAGGTTAAACACGATATAGTCGTAACAAAGCCTGTCAAAGTCTATGATTTTAGTGTAACATATCCCACGCCTGGCGAGGAAGATTATGCGGTGTCGGAAGCTGTTTACTCTTCAATTGACTTGGCCAGCAGGCTTTCTACCATCGACTCACTCATCGAGGCGCATGGTTCGACCTTGATATTTGTAAACAGTCGGACCATGGCTGAAATGCTGGGTGAAAAGCTTGGGAGGCTGCGGAAGGACGTGGGTGTTCATCATGGCTCGCTCCCAAGGGAAGAAAGGGAGCGCGTTGAGCGAGATTTCCGGGAGGGTAAACTGAAGGCCCTTGTTTGCACGTCCACCTTGGAGCTCGGAATTGACATAGGTCTAGTGGAGCTCGTAATCCTCTACATGTCTCCGCGACAGGTAACAGCCCTTGTTCAAAGGGTGGGAAGGGCGGGCCATTCGCTTTCTAAGATATCAAGGGGCGTAACCATATGCGTGTCTGCTGAGGATGTGCTTGAATCCTGCGCGGCCATTATTGAAGCAAGAGAGGGAAGGCTGGAAAGGACCGAGCCTTATTACGGATCGCTCGACGTCCTTGCGCATCAGTTGGCCGGATTTCTTCTTGAGAATAGTCCGGTAAAGATTGATGAAGTGCTCTCCATTCTCCGCAGAACTGCTCCTTACCATCAACTGAAAAGGGAAACCCTTCTGGGAGTGACAAGTTTTCTTTCAGGGATTGGAAAGCTCAGGGTTGAAGGTGACCTTCTTTTCAGAAGCAGGGGAACAAGGGAATACTATTACAGGAATCTTTCAACCATACCTGACGAGACAAGGTACCTTGTGGTAGACATTGCCACGAACGAAAGGGTTGGCATATTAGGTGAAGAATTCGTCCTTCTGCAGGTCAGGGTTGGGATTCACATAATTCTGAAAGGAAGGGTCTGGCAGGTCGAAAAAATAGCAGACGACAGAAGGATATACGTCACTTCGGTGGACGACCCCTTGGCCGCAGTTCCAGGTTGGGACGGCGAGATGATTCCGCTTCCGATGGAGCTGGCGAAAAGGGTGGGAAGATTGAGAAGAGATGTGGCAGACGCTGTGCTCACATACGGTGCGGCGAACGCAACCACCGCGCTTTCTGGCGTACTGCCGGCTGATTCTGACGCTATCGGGAAGGTGGTGGAAGAGATAGAGGCACACATGAAGAGCGGAGCTCCCTTGCCATCGGACAACCTGATACTCGTTGAAGGGTTCGGGAACTTCCTCATACTTCATCTTTGTTTCGGTGAAAGGGTGAACAGAACCTTCGGCTTCGCCTTCGAAGAGCTTCTTTCGAGGAGAGGACTCGTCAGAAGGTGGTGGATGGATGGTTATAGAATACTGTTCGAGTTAACGACGGACACTGAGGAGGTGGGAATAGAAAACCTTGCAAGACAGCTCTTTTCGGTTTCACCTGCCGAACTCGAAGAACTCTATGCCGTGGCATCAAAGAGAAACTTTCCTTTTCCTTCGAGGGTGAAAACAGTAGCAGAAAGGTTTGGCGCGATACCTAAAGGTAAGTACATATCGCATCCAAACCTTTGTTCCCTTCCGACCAGGTTCGAGTCCACTCCAATTTTTGAAGAAGCCGTGAAAGAAACGAATAAGGACCTGATCGATATGCAATCTGCCAAGAATATACTTTCCATGATAGGGGAAGGCAGTGTGAAGGTGTTCGCCTTCCAGTCCAAGGATAGCCCGACGCCGCTTGCTTACCACATTCTTTACAAATATCTCGATTTGCCGGAGGCTGTTGCCCCCGATAACCTAGTGAAAAACACTGTACAGAGAATGAAGCTCATCACCTTCGGTATGAATGTCCGGCTCATCTGCATGAAGTGCGGGAACTTTGGAGAGGTTACGACCGTGGGAAAGCTGAAAGATGAACCACGGTGTGAAGGCTGCGGCTCCGGTCTTCTTGCTCCACTTTACTGGCCAGACTCTGGCTCAAAGGATATCGTAAGAAAGAAGTTGTCATCTTTGCCGCTCACAGACGAAGAAACAGTCGAACTCTCACGACTGAGAAGGTGCGCGGACCTGGTACTCTCTTACGGTAAAAAGGCTGTGATCGCCCTCTCCGTTTACGGGATCGGGCCCCAAACAGCATCACGTATTCTAGCCAAGATGCAGGACAGCGAGGATGAATTCTACAAATCACTTCTTGATGCCAAACTCAGATTCATCACAACAAGGCAGTTCTGGCAGGATTAAATTTCGTTCTTATAAACTCCTGATGTCCATCATCGTGTACCTCATTTAGTGCAGTGTGCAAACCTTCAAAACAATACAAAACAGCTAAATCTACATCGAATCAAGGAGCGCTCTGGCTGAGTTAGGGGTATGCCACAATGCAGAATATGTGATAAGAAATTCAGCACACTTGATGCACTCGAACAGCACCATAGGACGGTGCACAAGAATGTCAAGTTTATGGGCCCAAAGAAACCACGACCAAAGTATATGACCACTCTCCTGGTTATAGCGATAATTGCTGTTAGTGCGGTTGTTGGGGTACTTATCTACGAGCAGCAGGCTGCCCTTTCCAAGGGTCCTGCGAACCTTAACCAGCCCATCTCAGCTGATTTCTACGGCAACATAACAGATGTCAGTGCAGCCACACTTGACGCAGTTGGGTACCAGGCTACCACAAGCAACTTCACGGCAGTGCAGGGCACACCTCTTAACACAACGAAACCTGTGGTTCTGTATATAGGTGGTGAATATTGCCCATTTTGCGGTGTAGAGCGTTGGAGCATGGTTATTGCACTTTCACATTTTGGAAATTTCACAGGCCTGCGTTATATGCAAACCCCACCAAGTGAAGGTAGTATAGACACCCTCACGTTCTACGGTTCAAACTACACGAGTAACTACATAACATTTATTCCCATAGAACACTGGGACAGAGAAAGGGGAAATCTTCAACCTATACCGCCACAGTATTTGACGCTCTTTGAGCAGTATGACCCGAATGGCTCGATTCCGTTTATCGATATCAATAATGAATTTGTAACTGTTGGGTCTCAGATCTCTCCCGCCGTGATATCGGGTCTTAACTGGACCCAGATATACACCCAGCTAAATAATCCAAACAGTCCTGTTGCTAAGCAGATCGATTCTGCGGCGAACGTTATGATAAACGCCATATGCGCGGCTACAGGTGGGGTTCCCAAGAGTGTGTGTGAGCAGCCTTTCGCTCTTTCAGGCGCCCAACCAACGGGATCCGCCTTGCCATCTTCCATTTCTCACACCATAACCTCACCCCAGGTTTTCAAGGAGGTCTCAGATAGGTGGATAGATTAGCCAAGGTTTACATGGCCCTTTGCTTGGTTGGGATCGCAATAGTCTTGGTGATAACCTATGAGTACCTTACCGCTACGTTCGTGTCCTTCTGCAACATAAATTCCAAGGTCTCCTGTGAGGGGGTTTTTCTCAGTGGTCATACCTCTATTTTTGGAATCCCGTTTTACGCCCTCGGTTTGTTCTGGTTTCCGTTTCTAATGTTGGTGGGATATTACACTGTAAGAACAAATGGGGAGCTGGATGGGCAGCTGCTTTTTCCTCTTCTCCTGATAGGGGATATATTCACTATTTACCTCTGGTACGACCAGCTGGTGGTAATAGGGATTATCTGTCCTTTATGCGTTGCGACATATCTCGTCAATTATGCCCTTACTGTGCTGTCGATAAAACTCCTAGTCTAGATAGTGTCAGGATATATCTGAGTAAACTGAGCAGGATATCAAAGATACAAAGCAACCAGATTATTTATCATTCAAGACCCTTCTTCGAGCATCATCTTAAGGGCTGTAGCGTTGTTGAACCTTGTCTCCTTCGAGCCGTAAACCAGTGTAACCTTTCCTTTTCTTGCCATTTCTCCGAGCCTCCGAAACTCGGGCTTCTGCTCCACTTCCTTTCGGTACCTCTCCAGAAACTTTTCCCATTTCGAGGGGTCGTGGGAAAACCATCTTCGCAGTTCGTCACTAGGGGCCACCTCCTTCATCCACTCCCTTATCATCAGCCTATCCTTTGTAACCCCTCTAGGCCACAACCTGTCTACAAGTATTCTGATACCATCATCAGGGGAGGCTGGCTCGTAGGCCCTTTTTGTCGTTATCATAAGGTGTTTTACGTATCTGTTCCTAAAAAACGCATCGCAGCATCATCCATTAAGACAAGGTTAAATTAGTGGCCTAATGCCGGCGCCTCAATGAAGAAGTATAGTCATCTGCTCCCAAACGAGTCAGAAATTGAGCTGATGTTGAAGGCCTCCGGCCATAATTCGATAGACGAGCTTTACTCGGACGTTCCACCGGAGGTGATGGAGGACGCCCCGTTGAATATTCCGGGACCACTGACACAGATGGAGATAGAGAGAAAGATCGGAAAAATTCTGTCTACCGATGGTGCTTCGCAAGACAACCCGCCGTTTCTTGGAGGTGGTATATGGCCGCACTATGTTCCGCCGGCTGTGAGGATGATCATTTCCAGGTCAGAGTTTTACACGTCCTACACCCCATATCAGGCGGAGGTGAGCCAGGGTATTCTTCAGGCCCTCTTTGAATTTCAGAGTCTCATTTGTGACCTTATGAAGATGGATGCCGCGAACGCATCTATGTACGACTGGCCAAGCGCTGCCGCAGAAGCGTGCCGTATGGCCATGAGGTACAAGGGTAGGAAGAGGGTGCTGCTGGCATCGAACTCCGGATTCGAAAGGCGTTCTGTAATCAGCACATACCTCAGAGGGGCAGGGGTGGAACCAGAGGAAGTTGGTTTTGATCCGGTCACAGGCCTGCTCGATGAGGGTGAGTTGGAGCAAAAGATAGGCGAAGATGTCGCTGCTCTATATGTCGAGCATCCAAACTTCTTTGGTTGCGTTGAAACCGGTATCAAAAGGATCGAGAGAATAGTTCACGAAAAAGGAGCTCTACTCATCGTAGGGGTGGAACCAACCAGCCTGGGAATCCTGACGCCCCCTGGCGAATATGGGGCCGATATTGCCGTGGGTGAGGGGCAGCCACTTGGAATACCCATGAACTACGGCGGTCCTTCACTTGGGCTGTTCGCAGCAAGGGGGGACCTGGCTTTCATAAGGCAGATGCCAGGTAGGATAATCGGCATGACCACGGAAAAGGGCGGGGACAGGCGTGGATTCGCGATGGTTCTGCAGACAAGGGAGCAACACATCCGTAGAGAGAGGGCGACCTCCAACATATGTACAAATCAATCTCTGATGGCCGTCGCAGCAGCGGCATACCTTTCACTTCTGGGAAGTGAGGGGGTACGTAAGCTGGCCAAAGTGATCACTTCAAACGCGCACTACACGGTAAAAAGAATCAATGAAGTAGGGAAATACGAAGTTCCATACTTTAAAGGCGAGTTCTATTCTGATTTCACGGTAAAGCAAACCACTGGTAAGCATGGTTCAGAGCTTTTCAACTCCTTAAGATCGATGAACCTCTTTGGAGGTGTACCCCTTTCATGGTTTTACAAGGGCTACGAGGATATTTCACTCTTCAGCGTCACAGAGGTTCACACCAAGGACGACGTTGATAGGCTAGTTGAGGCCCTTAGGAAGGTGGCATGAAATGACTTACAGACAGGCAAGATGGAACGAAAGGTTGCTTATCGAGCTGAGCAAAAAGGGGAGGATCGGCTACGTCCCCCCACCCTCGATCGAAGGTGATGTAGAATTGAAGATCCCCAGTGAACTAAGGAGGGAACATTTAGACCTTCCATCATTGAGTGAACTGCAAGTTGTGCGTCACTTTGTCCGCCTTTCTCAGATGAACTTCTCTGTGGACACCGGCATGTATCCACTGGGAAGTTGCACGATGAAGTATAACCCTAAACTGAACGACAGGATAGCCTCCTCAGAAAAGGTTGAATTCGCTCATCCATATCAGCCACATTCGTCGGTGCAGGGGCTCTTGTCTATTCTTTACGAGCTTTCGGTCTGTCTTGCGGAGATCACAGGCATGGACGAAGTAAATCTTCAGCCAGCTGCAGGCGCACAGGGCGAGCTGGCTGGTGTACTCATAATAAGAAAATATCATGAGGTGAGGGGAGAACTCGATAGAAGAAGGGAAATAATAATCCCAGACTCTGCACATGGTACCAACCCAGCTAGCGCGGCCATGGCTAACTTCGATGTTGTCACTGTGCCCAGCGACGAAAGAGGGATAGTCGATTACGAGAAACTGAAGGGATTGGTAACGGACAGGACAGCTGGTATGATGATGACCGTGCCAAACACGCTCGGCCTTTTCGAACGCGACGTCCTCAGGATAGCAAAATTGATTCATGAGCATGGTGCCTTGATGTATTATGACGGTGCTAACTTGAATGCGATACTGGGCAGGGTAAGACCTGGGAAGCTGGGGTTCGATATCGTTCACCTGAATCTGCACAAAACCTTCTCGACCCCGCACGGAGGGGGCGGTCCTGGTGCTGGACCCATAGCGGTAAAATCATTTCTCAAAGACTATCTGCCTGTACCGGTTCTCAGGATGACGCCAGACGGTCATCTAGAGTGGGTGCACAACCTGCCACATACGATAGGCCAGCTGAAGGGGGGGTACGGGAATATTGGAGTACTTGTAAGGGCGTACTCGTACATACTGACCCTTGGTCCCAACGGACTTAGGGAGGTGTCTGAGCAAGCCGTAGTCTCATCGAATTATCTGATGAATCAGCTGAATCAGGAATTCTATAGAATCAGCTTTGCCGAAGGGGTACCAAGAAAGCATGAATTTGTCGTTTCTGCCAAACCGCTGGCGGCTAGAGGATCGAGCGCTCAGCAGGTTGCCAAGGCCCTTTTGGATACAGGGTTCCATGCACCAACGGTTTACTTTCCACTGATAGTTGAGGAAGCAATGATGATAGAACCGACCGAATCCGAGCCGAGAGAAGTACTGGATGAATATGCTTCAATTTTGAACTCCGTGGGCAAAAAAGCGTTTGAAAACCCGGCCCTCTACAAACATGCGCCGCAGAACACGGCCGTGGGTCCTTTGGACGAGGTCAAGGCTTCGCATCCGCTTACCTTGACACTGAACTGGAAAGGCCTGAGAAGGAGCAACGAGGGCTGACCGTATCGGTCAAATCATATAAACAAAAATAGCCTTGTTTTTGTCAATAATATTATAGCATTTGTGAACCCCATATGATATCCTCAGCTTAAATCAACAATCGACTCAACCTTCGAGTTGCAGAGGAAATTCAATGACAAAACAGGAAAAACCGCTCGTCGTTGGCGTGGGCACTTCTGGCAGTTCCATTGCACTTTTTATGAAGGACACAGGTTTTTTGGCCGAATACTCGTTTGCTAGCTTTAACAGAAGGGACGTTCCGGAACAATATCAGTTCTTCGATTGGCGGTGTGCCGATTATAACGGTGCTTCTGATTATTTGAGGAATCTTGCTTCAAATGCTGAGTTTACAATCGTTGCTGGTGGGGTGGGTGGTGTCTCTGGTTCAAAACTTATTCCGAAGATAGCTGGGCTGATATCATCGACAGGTGTACCTACCCTTGCCTTGGTGCTCCTTCCGTTCAGGGGGCAGAACTGGATGGAGTTCGCCGCAGCCAGCTCAATATCAAGAATAAAGACCACAAGGGCTGGCTTCGTTGTGGTTGACAGACAACAGTTTGTTCGTGAGGAGCTGAAAGAGATGCCCATCGAACAGACCTATCAGCACATAAACGAGAAGGTGGCGTGCGCACTTGTCAACCTTCTGACAGAGAAGAGGGACTCTGTAGAAGTGCTTTGTAGAGGCCAGTCATTGATGCAACTTTCAGAGCATTCGTTGGGTTTCACCTCATCACTCGCGTCTGTTCTTAAGAACAGTGTAGTCGGCAGGGTAAAGGAAGTCAGCGATGTATTCTTGATATCCGGGGGCTCAAGACCAATCACCTTGGATGACTCTCTTATAGGCAGTTCCGGCATAAGGAATATACTGGCTCCAGACTCAAAGCTTCACTTTATTAATGGACGCACGAAAATTTCTGGCGCTGGTATGGTTGCAATGCTGAGCCATGTCGATGGTTCTTTGCAATTAAGGATAACCGACCCTCTTGAGAAACTGAACTCTGCTTGGATAGATCCTGAACCAGAATATGGATTAAACATCCCTCTTGATCTGGACAGGCTTGATTGAAGGTTGGTTCAGCTCACCTTTGTTCCGGGTGGTACTTCGCGCTCAGGGCTGAGATAAGAAAGATTCGTCCCATCGTAGGCCGCGAGTATCATCACCTCAGAATCCATCCCAAAAAGCTTCTTTGGCGGAAGATTAGTAACAACAACGACACTCTTTCCCACAAGAGTATCAGGTTGATAGAACTCGGCTATCCCGGAGACAGACTGTTTGATAACTCCACCGACATCTATCTTTAGAATAAGAAGTTTCCTGGAGCCTTCCATCCTTTTCGCTTCAACCACCTTACCCACTCTGATGTCCAGCCTTGTAAAATCTTCAAATGGAAACGTGGCTGACATGTCCGATCCCAGAGTCAGTCTTATCTTCTTTAACTTTATGGGGGTTTAAGGGGGCAAAAGTCAAATCCCCTTCCGTGAGGGAGGGGATGGGTAGCCCCCTTATAGAAAACTTTTCATATGCCTCGAGACAAGAAAGATAAAGGTAGGGCTGGTGCACTCCGAATTTACGCCTGTGGACATCAAGACAACCGTAACCTTTCTCAAAAGAAGGGGAACGAGTCTGGTGGAAGAAGCAGGAAGCCCCATCCCGTAAGGGCGAGGTAGTTCACTAGAGCAGATCTCCCCTTCCTTGGCGGGTGAGTGGATAGCCCCTTCAGTAAATGTTCACGTTACTAGATTCTCAGTAAGCAAGTAACGATTAGGTCGTCGCCAAGAGTACCGGAGCTGAACCCTTGAGACCGTAGGAAGTAGGGTCTTTAGAGAGCGAACATCTTATGTCGATCCTCTGAACCAGTCGTCACGCAACGGCCCCATTAAACCGAGCATTTGTTGAGGGGGAAGAGGGATCGGATCTGGGTTGCTCGAAGAGCAATAAACCCTCATCGCCAAGTAGGGATGCGACGTCGAAAGGGCTGGGTACTTCGTCGCCCTTCGTCTGCCTGTACTTCGCGTTTGTAACTACGTTCTTTCGGGTTGACCTCTTCCGATCGTCTATTGGAGAAAGATTTTAAGGGTGCACCAAGGGATGCCTTATATGTCGAACCTAGATTACAAGACCCTCCTTGACCGTGTCAAGGACGGGCTTCAAAAGGAAGGAATGAAAAAGGTTAGCAGGCTGGTTCTTCCATCTCCCGACGTCAATTTCGTGGGCAACAGAACGTACCTGAGAAACTTCAAAGAGTTTGCCGACTTGATAAGAAGAGACCCTAACAAACTTCTGATGTATCTGGCGAGGGAACTGGCCACGGCCGCGTCCATGGATAAGGAGGGAAGAGCAATATTCATAGGAAGAAAGAGCAAGGATTCATTCAAGGTGTTGATAGAGAGGTACGTTGCTGACAACGTAATTTGTCCTGTATGCGGCAATCCCGATACACACATAGAAAGGCAGCGCAAGGTCTCTATGCTCGTCTGTGAGGCGTGCGGTGCCAAATCCCCATTGAAGGGCTAGCGCAACATGAAAGGCACCTTCATGCTCAGGTCGATCAGCTTTCAGGGTTCAATAATGGTGAATATATGTGACAGTGAAGTGATGGGGAAGAGTTTGAGGGAAGGGGAGCTCAAAATAGATATCCATGATGGATATTTTGGAGGGGAACTGGTTGACAGAAGTACGGCTTTGCAATCGCTCAAGAAGTGCGAAATCGCAAACCTCGTAGGTGAGGAAATAGTCAGGATAGCGATATCCGAAAAATTGGCCGACCCTAGAGCGGTAAGACTGATAGATGGGGTGCCGTTCCTGATGATTTATAAATTCCAGGCTTGATCCGGCTGTTTAATACGACACATTTATTACACAAACAGGTTGGCCGTCCCTCTGAGAGCCATGGGAAAGAGAAAGGTGCTTAGTGAAGAAGCACTCAAGGAACTGGTGCTTCCTGAGAAGGGGGAGATGTTGGGGAGGGTAGTGAAGCTAATGGGCAGTGATCATATTATGGTTCAATGCGCAGATGGAAAGACAAGACTTGGCAGGATAAGGGGCAAACTTAAGAGGAGAATCTGGATCAGAGAAGGGGACGTTGTACTGGTAGCGCCCTGGGATTTCAGTACAGACCAAAGGTGTGATATCCTTTGGAGGTACACAGTCTCCCAGGTGGACTATCTAAGAGAAAAGGAATACCTTCCGAAGGAGCTTTGAGAGTCACGGACAACCTGCCCAAAATACAGAAAAGGGTCGGAGCCGAGCTGTTCCGTAAGGAGAGGCAGACCAGATACCTCATCAAAAGATCAGAGGAGGAACAGGCGCTTGAAGCAGTCTTTGACAGGCAGACACTTTTCACCCTGTACTCCATGATCAACAGAGGATTGCTGGATTATCTGAACGGAGTAGTAAGGAGCGGGAAGGAGGCAAGGGTGTACTGGGGGGTGAAGAATGGTGAAGACGTAGCCGTTAAATTATTCTACACAGTTACAACGTCTTTCAAGAACAGGTCGGTCTACATATCGGGCGACAAGAGGTTTCAAAGGTTTCCGAAGAGTGGGAGAGCGATGATCTTCGAATGGGTAAGGAAGGAGTTCAAGAATCTCACTCAGGCTTACGAAGCCGGAGTACCGGTTCCTCAACCCATTCATGTTGAAAAAAATGTGCTCATGATGGAGTTTATCGGCAAGGATGGCAAGCCAGCGCCTACACTCGCAGATCTTGGGCAAGCCGTTTTAAAAGACTATAATGTATTAATCCGGCATATAAAAAAACTGTACCGGGAGGCAGGTCTCGTGCACGGGGACCTATCCGAGTTCAACATATTCAAACACAACCAGAGGATTGTAATATTCGATTTTGCTTCTGCGGTGGACAGAGACCACCCTATGGCTGAGGAGTTTCTCTTAAGAGATATAAGAAACATCAACAGGTTTTTTTCTAGGTCTGGGGTTGGTGTGAAAGACCCTGAGGAGATATTAAGGGAGGTGCGGGGATTCTGAGCTTTGTCAAAGTTGTGAGGGTGCCGAAGGAGCGAGTAGCCGTGGTGATCGGCAAGAATGGTGAGACAAAAAGGAAGATAGAAGAAGATCTGGGCGTAAAGATAACGGTCGACAGCGATTCTGGGGACGTGGTGATCACTACCCCCGATGACTTTGACCTTGATTCTGACCCGTTCAAGGCCGTTGAAATAGTCGAAGCGATCGGTAGGGGATTTTCTCCAGCCAGATGTGAGAGGCTCAAGCAGCCCGAGGTCTACATGAATGTTATAGACTTAAGAGAATACGTCGGTAAATCCAGGAACTCCCTTGAAAGGGTGCGCGGTAGGATAATCGGGATAAACGGTAAGGCTAGGAGGATAATGGAGGAACTTACGGGCGCCTTTGTAAGTGTATACGGTCATACTGTAGCTTCAATAGGAACAAAGGAACAGAACGAGCTTCTTTCAGAAGCCATAAGGGAACTGGCCACCGGCAGTGAACATAAAGTTGTATACTCAGAGCTTCAGAAAGCCAGGTCCCAGGCAAAGCTTGACAGGTTGAAATTGTGGGAAGATTGATGAGACATCGACCATGAAAAGTTAAATCCCTACTCTTTTAAATGAAACCGCGAGTCTTTGCTACCCTCAATTTCACCAAGCAACATATCTGGAATAAAATCGGGGAGGTCGAAGTAATCTAATGAGTAAAACCGTATTCACTGAAATAAGTCCCTCAGAATTTTTTTACAGAAACAGAGACCTGGCCGGCTTCAGTAACCCATCTCGTGCGCTCTATTCCGCGGTCAGAGAACTTGTTGAAAACTCCCTTGATTCGTGCGAACTCTATACTATACTTCCGGAGGTTTACGTTAGGATAACGGCCACCAGGGGAAATGAGGACAAATCGGATCCAAAGCACTACGAAATAGTTGTTATGGACAATGGTTCTGGTATAGAGGGGGATCAGGTGCCGAAGGCATTCGGAAGAATATTTTATGGCTCAAAGTACAGGCTGAGACAGGCACGTGGGATGTTTGGTATGGGCGGAACGATGTCTATACTCTATGGCCAGATAACCACGAACAGGCCGGTCGAGATCTCCAGCAGTGTGGATGGAGTAAAGTACGAAAGGTTTCTTATGATGATTGACATTGAGAAGAACACCCCCTTGATACTTGAAAGGCAGAAGGGGGACGCTAAAGGGTGGCGAGGAACAAGGGTAAGATTGACCTTGGAGGGTGATTATTTTAGGTCGTCCGCCAAGATATTTGATTACTTTAAGAATACTGCATTGGTAACGCCGTACGCAAACATAACATTCGTTGACCCCACAGGAAGACTGGTCCACTACACGCGGGGCACAAGTGTAATGCCTGACCCACCGAAAGAGACCCTTCCACATCCACACGGTATAGATGTTGAGGCGGCCAAACGAATGATACGTCTGTGGAAGGGTGGACCGATTTACAAATTCATGGTCCAATCCTTCCACAGGGTGGGTGAAAAGATAGCCCTTGACTTCTTAAAGTACGCCGGGATACCCCCTGACACCGACCCTAAGACACTTTCAAACGAGGATCTTGTAAGGTTCACCCAGGCGCTCCACGATTATGACGGTTTTCTCCCCCCGGATGGTAAATGCCTCTCACCAATGGGCGAAGAGATATTTTCGGCCGGCATCGTCAAGGAGCTTTCGCCTGAGTTCTTTACGGTAACGGCCAGGGAGCCTGCCGCATATTCTGGTTTTCCTTTTATCGTCGAAGTTGGCCTGGCCTACGGTGGAAAGATAAACCAACAGGGGATAAAGCTACTCAGATTCGCGAACAGAATTCCCCTGCTCTACGACGAGGGAAGCGATGTTTCATGGAAGGTGCTTTCTGAGGAGATCGATTTAAAGAGATACAGGGTCGATCAGGACGCTCCCATCATCCTTATGACACATATATGTTCGACAAAGGTTCCCTTCAAGACTGTTGGAAAGGAGTACATAGCTGACAGGCCAGAGGTCGAGAAGGAACTGAGGAACGGGATAAGGGAGGTGTTCAGGAAGCTTCAGATCTACCTCAGCAGGGTAGGCTCTATGGAGAAACAGAGAAAGAAGATGAATATATATTCAAAGTATATGCCACTTATTGCAAGATTTTCAACAGCTCTCGCGGGGGCAAAGAAGTTCCCCCCTTACAACAAGCTGATCGGTCTGGACATATTCCAAGAGGAGGGTGAAGAGGATAATGTCAAAGACTCCTAAGGGCGTTGCGGAGCAACGAAAGAAGGATATACTGCAAGAGTTAAGGAAGCTTGGAAAGGACGCCTACGACGCAATAGTTGAGGGGCGTTTCCCGGAGATTACACTTCCGAGCAGGTCTGTGAACAACCTTGTATATGATGAAAAGCTGAAACAGTACATACTTGGAAGTAACTCCGTCAAGAGGTCATCAAGGAATGTCAAACACATAAGACCTTACACGCAGCTACTCTGGCTGGCCTTCTTTGCGAACCAGCTTGTAAGCGAGGATAGGACATCCACCCTCAGAGATGTATTCTACTCCGCACAGGCGTTCAACATGGAATTTACAGACCAGAGCGAATCAGATGAGATCATCACGGACCTGGAAACGGCTCTGATGAAGGCCAGAGAGGATTTTAACGTTTACCCTGATGAAAGGAGCGCAATATTCGGAAATATGATAATCGAATACACGAAACCAGGTTACGAAGGTAAAAGGCAGGATCTTAGCTCCCACCCCGACGGGCTGATGATAGGCCCTGCTTTGACAACGGCCGAATTCGTGGAAACAGATGCGGAGATGGTCATAGCCATAGAAAAGGGGGGACTGTTCACGAGGTTCGTGGAAGAGAAGGTTCATCAGCGCTTCAAGGCGCTTCTAATCAATACGGCAGGACAGCCCCCAAGGAGTACTAGATATGTGATAAGAAGGCTGAATCAAGAACTGGGGTTACCCGTATACCTTCTGGCTGACGCGGACCCCTGGGGAGCCCACATATGTATGGTGATAAAGAGCGGCTCTGCCAACGCGGCTCATTTGAGAGAACTTACCACACCTTCTGCGAAATGGCTCGGGGTTTACGCCAGCGTACCCGGTGACGAGCCTGTTGTGGTTGAGATTGACGGGCTGATAAGGAACGAAGAGATAGGAGAGCTGTACTCCAGGTATTCCGGCTTCGCTACAGGTTCTTGTTACCAGCAAAAGCATCTTCCAACTTACGAACGTTTAAAGGCGCTCTGTTGCGCAGATTCCCTAGAGACAGGGGTTATGCCTGTCGATATAATATCGAAGCACAGCTATGATGGGAACCTGTACGAAATACGCACAGCTCTCGGTTTCACTGTGAAGGCGACGGCAAACCACTCAATACAGATTTACAACCCCAAGACACGTAAACTCGAACCGAGGGAAGTGAGCTGTGTCAAAAGAGGTGAGCTTATGGCCACCCCCGTAACCTTCCCCAACAATCAGAGCCTCAGAATACTGAATGTAGCAAAATTGATACTTTCTGAGCTGCACGAAGAGGCTGGGAACATCTTTGTGAAGGAGGAGACGAACCTCGGGATTCTTGGTTATGGTGTTCAGGGATCTTCAGGACGTACGCTTGATTCATATTCAGGCAGGTCGGTGCCCGACCGTGGCATACTTGTTCATGCTACATCAGGCAGTGTTTTACCAGTTGCTGTCAATCTGGACAGAAGTATTGGACGTTTTCTTGGTTTGGTCGTAGGTAACCTGGTGACCTTCCAAGGAGTAGGAACGGGTTCTCTTGACTTCGAATCAGTTGATGACAATTTAAGCAAAGAGATCGAAACCTTTCTCATTCGAACGTTTGACCTGAATACAAGTGTTAGCACTGAGGGGAATTTAAGGAGGATATCTGTACACAACCTTCTGTTCAGCCTGCTCTTTGAAAGGTTATTTGGAATCAGGAATAATCTGGAGGTATCACGCATTCCCTTTATACTTTTCAACGTTCCAGACGAGATAAAGGCAGAGTTCCTGGCCGCATGTACCAGCCCAGAAAGGGAGGACCCAAAAAGCGAGAAAAGAGGATTTATATTCAGGACAAAAAGCAAAAGGCTGGCTGCAGACATGATACTGCTGACAAGACAGTTGGGCATCTTGATGAAGCTGGACAATGAAGGCGAATTCTTTGTGTTAAGGTCTGTTTGCGATGAAGGGAACACCCCCGGTTATAACAGGACCGAGGTATCGTACCCCGAGATGGAAAGAGACTCATCTGTTAGCATGGTTGAAGGGAGAGGGCCAAGTCAAGCGCTTAAGGTGACCAGGACAACAATGTCGCGGCCAAACCTAGAAGCAGGAATGGTTCTTCTTCCGATTGAAAGTGTTGTCCGTCTTGGTCCCTGTCAGGGACCGGTGTATGACATAGAAGTAGACGAAGTACATACGTTTATGGGTGGAACGGGGGGGCTGGTTCTTCATAACTCCGACATTCAGAGGTACAACCTTCCCCATGATAAGTTAACGGATTTGGATATAAAGAGGGTTCACGAGCTACAAAAGGATCCAAGGTACGAGGAAAAACTTTGGAAGGATGAGCTTGAGTGCTTTTTGAAGTACAAAAGGAAGGCTGAGCAGGAGGCCTTCTCAAGGTATGGGCTGACATATATCGTGGACAAGTACCTTGTCGATAAGCTGGAACAGGCAAAGAGCATGTGACCCCTCTTTCCCTGACCAAACAGCTGGCAGGTTATTTACAATGCGCTCAAAACCTCGTTTTCAATTCTTTCTTTGACAGACTGATAGTCAACGCAGGGAGGCCTCGGCTTTGCTCGAATATCATCCTTGCCGTTTGAGCTTTGGGAGTTCGATTCTCAAGCTCTGTTCGAAATTAAAAACGCTAATAAAGCCACCACCCCCGGGGGAATGTTGAATCCGAATTGGCAGACTCTGTTGCCACACTGCTAAGAATAGCCGGCGCCATTACGCTCATAATCGGTTTGCTTCTAATCGCGCTCGCTGCAACCACTTCCCCGTCTCTCTACCCTCCGATCGAATTTTCATACATCGTGGTTGGGTTATTTCTTGGCGTTGCAGGATTCGTAGCACTCGTTTCAAAGTATAGGGGAAACTGATATGATAAAGACTGCATTGTTTGGGGCAGGAAATTCTGCAGAAGCAGTGATCGGTGTCGTAAAAGGCAGGGTCACCACTGGGATATGGCACCAGAAGGTGGGGGGTTTTGGAGTGGAGGATATCGATGTGTGTGGTGCGTTCGACATAGATCCGTCCAGGGTTGGTGAATTGAGGGGTGTAACTGTTCTGCCCGGTATCGAACTCGACCCTCCACCCGAGAATCTCACGCCCCGGAAGTTGGCGATCGTCACAGAGGAGGAGTTGATGAATAAACTGTCAGCTTTGAAGCCGGATGTGGCTGTGAATCTTATTTCGTCTGGTCAAATAAATTCTTCAAGGGCGTACGCAAAAATATGCCTGAACCTTGGGATACCCTTTGTAAACGCTACGTCAGCCTCGATCGCACGTGACGAAACGATAAGGCGTCAATTCGAGAATTCTAAAGTTGCTCTTGCCGGGGATGACCTCATGAGTCAACTAGGAGGCACAGCACTCCACAGAGGGCTTATCGATTTTCTGAACAGCAGGGGTGTTAAGGTGTTGAAAAGTTACCAGCTGGACGTGGGTGGAAGTTCTGATACACTGAACACAATAAGAGAGGATGTGAGGGCGCAAAAGAGGGATATCAAAAGCCGTGCGATCTCATCCGAACTTGATACCCCGGTTGAAACTGTAGCCGGAACAACAGATTACGTAGAATTCTTGGGCAGTCGCAGGACTGTTTACCTGTGGTTGGAGGTTTTGGGCCCACTGGGGGAACCTTTTACGCTCGACGTATTCTTCAAGAGCTCCGACCCCGCCAACGGGGCTAATGTTGTGCTGGACCTGATAAGGGCAGTTCACTTTGATACAAGACGTGGTAAAGCGGGCACTTCGGACGTCCTCTGCTCGTACGCATTCAAAAACCCACCCAGGATTCGAAAGAGCAGGAAGGCGCTTGAACTGTTTGAGTCAGAGTACATTTTTTGAAGCTTGTTCATGCCCCGTCCCCGAAGACAAGTTACTTTTTTGATAATGTTGGGAAAACCATTGAAACGATACTGGAAACGCTTATAATTCAACCCCTGAGGCGTTTCAACCTGCGCCGCCGAGAGCCGTCGTAGATAGACGCTGTCGACGATAGCTCAGCGTGGTAGAGCAGCTGACCTATGTGGGCTGAGGCTGTTAATCCACGCAGTAACCAGCTGGTCGCAGGTTCGAGTCCTGCCGACGGCGCATATACTAGTAATGTTGAGTGAGCAACCTGAACTTCTAACGTGACCATATGAGTTACCTAAACGGTTCAACAACAACTACTAATCGGTTATCATCTTACAATAAGAACAGAGCAGTGAGCATGAGTGGCCACACCGCTGGAAACGCTGCCTAGAAGCGCTCTCTTCAGGTTTCCCATTCCCCTAGTCCCTACCACTATCAGGTCAGCATTATTCTTCTCAGCGAAATCAACGATGGTTTGAACCACTGATCTAGAATCGTTAAGTATCTCACCTGAAGCTTCCAGACCTGCCTCTTTTGCCATTTTGACAACGTTATCCACAATTGACTGTGCATTTTTCTTAGAATCAGAGTAGATCTTATCCATCACCTCTGGCGTCATACCGCTTCCTACAAAGATATAATCCGGTATAGTCATGACGGTCACTACTATTAGCGAGGCTCGTGTGTGCTTGGCTAATCTGGTTGCAGTGACTGCAGCCCTAAGGGAATACTCTGAACCGTCGACAGCAACGATCATCTTTGTATATACGGGATGATTGTCGGACAACTTGCTCACCTCAAACCAGCCAATTTGGTTCCTTTACTTGCACAGGCCATTTTACACCTCTTTACGAAATGTTATACTTCTGGACGAGCTCCCTGGCCTTTTCTGCTATGATATTCCACTGCCACCTTGTCACACTCATGCGACAAAGGTCAACCTTCCATTCCCCCTTTCTCTTTTGCCATCTGTAAAGGCGAAGGTCTCTACCCCCTTGGCCCTCAACCGCAACCAGAGCTATTATCAGATTCTCGCTTCTGTAAATGTCGTACCCTTCTAACACCTTGTACTGATCGGACACAGGATAACTGGCATTTGTTTCAGACGTATTCATAATGAACCATCTAAACATATCATAATTAACCGTTGTGGATGCAAGCTGTTTTCAGCGACACTCTTATAGGCGATAGCTTCTGTTCAAATAATATGCCTTTAAGCGTCGGAGACGTGGCTCCAGATTTTAAGGCGAAGGCTGACGATGGAACCGAAATTTCACTTTCAGAACTCCTTTCCAAAGGAAATGTAGTGCTTTACTTCTATCCTAAGGATGAAACTTCGGGGTGCACAGCAGAGGCTTGCGAGTTCAGAGACAGATGGTCAGAAATTGAACACCTCGGTGCCACCGTGGTCGGGGTTAGTTCCGACAGTGTGGAGTCTCACGTAAAATTCAAAAATCATCACAACTTACAATTCACCCTAGTTGCTGATGAAGGGTCCAGAATCAGGAAGCTGTACAAGGCTACAGGCCTACTGATACCGCCAAGAATAACTTATGTGATAGACAGAGCTGGGAAGATAAGGCACGTCTACAACTCCCAGCTTTCTCCCAGAGAACACGTGAGTCAGGCAATAATGGCTCTCAAGAAATTGAACTCTGGCAACTAATCTTATTATCTCCCCCGAAAGAAGGTGTTATAGATTATAGTCAAGTATTCTATCTTTTAACGACCTCCAATGGTTCGATCTTTATTATAACCCTCTTTTCATCGGGAGAACTCCTAGGGTATTTGTCTCTCCCGGTGTACTTTTTCGCCAGTCTATCGATATGCTCCTCTGCCCCGTCGGTAGTTATTTCCTTGACCCTTCCTTTGATCAACACCCACCTGTATGGGTTGTTTGAATCAGTAATCGCAACCGAGACCTTCGGATTTTTCTGTACATTGTTTACCTTCTTTCTTCCTTCGGTGCTGTTAATAAGCAACGTGTCCCCTTCCCTGTCCACCCATACAGGTGTTACATGGGGCCAACCGTCCGGGGATATTGTTGATATGTACCCAAAATTCTTTCCCTCAATCATTTCTATTACATCTTTAGGAAGCGTTATGGTCATGGCTAAAAAACACCAGGGTCAAAGTATTTATCCACTTTCCAAGAAGTTTACAAGCACTTTTGAAGACCGTTCGGAGTGAGCGAATTGTCCAAAAGTTCATCTCGTTTCGCAAAAAGCCTTATCGATGTCCACGTCCACCTTGCCGATTCTCATGTAGGTGACGCCCTTGTACCCTACGCAAAACTCAACAGATTGGATTATACAGCGGACGAATATATGGGAATAATGAAAGAACTTGGAATTAAAGATGCGCTCCTTCTCAGCCCTCCCATGACTGATGGAAGACCCCTACCCAATCAAAAAATAATAGAGATCTCCAAAATTGGTAAAGGAGCGCTTCACCCGATACTTACAGTTGAGCCTTCTGAAGCTGATGTTGAAGGGTCGATCAGGCTGGCAGGTTCCCATACAACCACTGTCAAAGGCTTCAAAATAAGGCTCGGATACCACTCTGTTTCCGCCAACGATCGCATATTTGACCCTCTTTATGACTTTGCCGAGTCTGCAAGGTTGCCCGTACTCTTTCACACAGGCGACACAGCTACACCGAACGGTGCCCTGAAGCTCTCCCATCCAATGGAGCTTGACGAATTGGCAAACAGAAGGCCCCAACTTATGATCGTCGCCTGCCACTTCGGCAATCCATGGATAGAGGATGTGGCGGAACTGCTTTACAAACATCAAAAACTGTACGCTGATGTGTCTGGCCTATTCGCTGGAGTAGGGGGGTATCAGGAGCAGCATATGAAGGCGCTTGCAAGACGACTCAGTGAGGCTGTATATTATGTAGGTGAAGCAACAAAGATACTTTTTGGTTCCGATTATCCGGTTTCGAGGCCTGATGACGTGATCAGGCTGGTGAGTTCTATGAAGATAAAGGAAGAGGATATGGAAAGAATATTTTACAAAAACGCTTCAGGGTTGTTCAGAATTTGAATCAGGATTTAGAAATAAAGGTCGTTTGGTGGCCCGCAAACAGGAAGTCCGAACTGAGCTGGATACTTGAGGAGTCCTTCGAAGGATGGTACCTCAGACATTCGATGATGAAACTTCGGGAGTGCAATGAAGTTTTGGTGGCGTGTAACAAGGATGCCCAACCGGTTGGGCTTGCGATCCTTGAGAAATTGCAGATGAAGGCAGGCTACATTTTCTATATAGCAGTCGCAAGATATGGTAGGGGAGCCGGCGTCGGTTCCAGACTGCTGGATGAGGCACTCAAATACTTCAATGAGGTCCGATTTACAAGGGTATTTGCTGCAGTAGAGCAAGAAAACATCCCTTCGCTGAAGCTTTTCATGTCAAAGGGCTTCACAAAAACGGGATTCGGAGAGCTTGTTAAAACATATGGATTTCTCACGGCGATATCAATGTACAGACAGATGGTTGTGGTTCCTGGAGAGATACTCCTGGTCAAGGAGCTCTGCTCAACGGCCCAATGATCTTCTGACTTCGGCGATCGTGTCCGAATAAATTACGAATGCTGGTTTTCTTCTCCCATCTTTATCCATCAAGCCGAAATGGTTTTCCTGGTCTGGAAATGATCTCCAGTAGGAGTCCATAAGTCTCCAGATACCTATCGCGGTTACGCCCTCTGATTCCGTAGCTGTGAGGCAGGCTCGCCTGATATATTCAGCCTGCCTTGATTCCGTGTATCCCAAAATTCGCGGACCGCTGGGATACCCTGTCTCTGCTATCATGACCGGTTTCGAGGCCTGCTTCCAAACCATGGAGGCCTGTTGTATCGGTGAGGCATCCACGGGTGACGGTGACTTATAGTTAGGGTAAAAATCCAACCCTATAACATCGCACAAATTAGAGTAGAACGCTACGTCAACTTTACCTGCGTCTGCTTCGAGGTTAATCATCGTGTTTGCAGATGGGTCTTCACTGTGAACGGCATCATTAAGCATCTTTAAGAGTTCGAACCTAAAACTTCCTCCCTCGAGCCAAACCGCCCCGCTTCTCCAACCACCAGCCGAATGCATCTCCCACCAGTTCGGCTCGTTCTCGATCTGCCAGACAGCTATACTTCCCATGTAATGGCGCACCAGAGCTGTCACATGTATAGTCAATCTTTTGATGTAATCGCCGGGGTCCTTATCCGGGTTGATCCCAGACGGAAGCATCCTCGTGTACCCGCAGCCAAGAACCGGCAACACCGAAATCCCTTTCCCTTTGAGAGTGTTAACCATTCTATCGAACGGATACTCAGAATAACCGTTTGTCTTCACCTCATTTAGTTGCCGCTCATCAAGTACCTTAGGCTCGAAAAAATTCCAGGGGAACCAGCACCTCACGAAATCAACACCAAGGTCTGAAATAGCTCCGGTCAAGAATTCCAGCGCAAGGCCAATCTCATCACTTGGCTGTTGTTCACCCTTACTGATCAACCATCTTTCTTCCACTTTTTCTACGACACTGCTTTCTGGAAGCTCCACCGAAAGAAGGTGAGGGAGAACTATGGATCCAGGCTCCTTTCGACCTGTGTACCTCCACACATCGTCCAGATTTACTCCGAAGGAGATCTTTTTGCTCAGGTCAAGCATCTAACATGTCGCCTGGACGGATAACGCAAAACAACAAACCAAACCAAACCTAACCCGCGCTCTTTCCTTTCAACAAAGGTGTAAGAAGGCTGTCCTTTGACGCAGCTTCGAAACCATCGTAACCGAACTCTGCGACTATATTCTCCACCACCACTCTTTTTACGTCACACATATCAGGTACTTTTCCAGTGACCTTCGCGATAGATGTGAGAGCATCAGGGTCAAGACCACACGGCTTTATCAGGGAAAAATAGTTGAGATCGGGATTAACGTTGAGAGCGAAACCATGGAATGTTACCCAGTTGTTCACCGCGATACCAATGGAAACTATCTTACGACCGTTGTGAAGCCAAACTCCTGCATGTCCCTCCCTGATCCCTGCTGAAATTCCAAAGCTTTCCACGCTTCTTACTAATGCCGCCTCAAGCCTTTTCAGATACGACTTTACGTCCTGATCGTCTAGCTTCCGTATCATATAACCAACGAGTTGGCCAGGACCATGGTATGTGGCGTCTCCACCCCTTTCAACCTGAAAGACGGGTATAGGTTGAGCCTTGAAGTTTTCAGGTGAGGTTTTCCTGCCCAAAGTGATGACATGGTTGTGCTCAAGCAACAACATAACATCTCCAACCTCCCCCTTTGACCTTCTTTCAACAAGTGTTCTTTGAAGTTCAAGCGCAGCGCCATAATCCATCAACCCAAGGTCTGAAACTATCAGCTTCATTTCAGCTTCAACCTCAGCTGATGAATAGGATGCCCGGCCGCTGATTCCGCGGCTTCCATTATCCCCTCTGGCATGGTTGGGTGTGGATGAATCGTCAGCGCAACGTCTTCCACCGTGGCCCCCATCTCTATGGCAAGAGCGGCCTCACTTATCAGGTCAGAGGCCTGATATCCTACGATCTGAACGCCAAGAATCAGACCATTTTCCTGATCCGACACCAGTTTAACGAATCCATCAGTCTCCCCGACCGCCATAGCCCGTCCGAGTGCGGAGAACGAGAATCTTGTCACCTTTGTTTTTATGTTAGCTTCGACGGCCCTCCTTTCTGTCATCCCTGCCGTTGCAATCTCCGGGTCCGTGAATACAGCGTCAGGCACAGTTTTCCAGTCAGCCTGAGTTGGAAGGCCAGCTGCGGACTCGGCTGCTACAATACCCTCCTTTGTAGCCTTGTGGGCGAGCAAGGGTGGTCCCCTGACATCGCCTATCGCATATATTCCGTCAACGTTTGTCATCATCCTTCTGTCTGTAACGATGTATCCCTTGGGGTCGGTCTGCACTCCAACTTTTTCCAGCCCGATCTCCTGGCTTCTGGGCTTCCTGCCAACGCTCATTAAAACCAGCTGTGCAACCAATCTAATTTGCCCTGAAGGGGTGACGATATCCGCCGTAACAGAGTTGCTGTCCTTCTCGATCTTTGTCACTCTAGAGCCGAGGTGTACTTGTACCCCCCTTCTTTCCAGTCCCCTGTGTACAACTCTTACTATGTCGGCATCGAGCCCTGGGAGAAGCTGGTCCATCACTTCAACCACAGTTACCTTGGTGTTGAATTTTGCGTACATCGTAGCAATCTCGAGTCCTATGGCACCCCCACCTATAACCAGCATGCTTTCGGGAACATTGTCCAACTCCAAAGCCTCCCTAGAGCTTATGACCTGTTTTCCGTCAAACTTAACATCTGGTAATTCTGCTGGATAAGAGCCAGTTGCCACCACCAACTTCTTATAATTCACCTTTTTCACTGTCCCGCCGTCTGTAACACTGATAGTGCTTCTGTCTTCGATTCTACCTCTTCCCTTTATGACCTCGACCCCGTTTCCCTTGCAAAGTAACTCCACGCCAGAAACGAAAGAATCGACAACACTCTTCTTCCATTTGAGCAGCTTTGCAAAATCTATTTTAAGGCCTGATGCCTCGAGTCCGAACCTTTCACCCTTGCTCACCTTTTCGTATAGATTGGATACGCCTATCATCGCCTTAGAAGGAATACACCCGTAATTCAGACACTCGCCTCCCAGCCTATCGTCCTCCACCAACGCCGTCTTCAATCCGAGCTGAGCCGCTCTTATCGCGCACGGGTAGCCTCCAGGTCCTCCGCCCAGAACGACAAGGTCATATTCGGATGTCATGGGTCAAAGAACTTCCGCGAGCAACTTCTTGGGATCTTGAAGAATTTCTATTACTCTTGCGAGGAACCTTGCGGCATACGCCCCATCCATCACTCTGTGGTCAAAGGTTAGGGAGAGGTACGTCATGTCCCTTATCTCTACATTTCCGTTTCTCACCATGGGTCTCTTCGATATTTTGTGCAAACCCAGTATAGCTACCTCGGGCCAGTTTATTATAGGAGTGGCGAAAAGGCCCCCGATGGAGCCTACGTTCGTGATGGTGAAGGTGGAACCCTTAACTTCATCAAGTGAAAGTGTTCCGCTTCTAGCTTTTTGTGCGAGGTTCTCTATTTCCATCGCGATTTGGTAGATATCCTTTTTGTCGGCGTTCTTCACAACTGGCACGACAAGGCCATCCTCGGTATCCGTGGCTATGCCTATGTTGTAATACTTCTTCAGCAGGATACTGTGTGACTCATCGTCCAAGGACGCATTCATGTATGGGAACTCTCTGAGCGCAGGTATTATCGCCTTTATTATGAACGGCAGGTAGGTCAGCTTAACACCCCTCTTATCTGCACTCCCTTTGAACGCTTCTCTCAGCATCACTACTTCGGAAACGTCGGCCTCATCCACATGGGTAACCGAGGCTGTGGTCGATTGGGCCTTTGCCATATGCTCTGCAACAACCCTTCTTATGCCCTTCAGGGGTACGACCTCCTCCTGTCCTGCACCCTCTCGAACAGCTTGCTCAGGCTTCATCTCCCCTTGACTCACCGAACGTGCTGCAGACTTTACATCAGATTCCAGCACCCTTCCCCCTTGGCCGCTCCCCCTCACTTTAGCCAGGTCCACACCAAGTTCCCTTGCCAATCTTCTTACCGCTGGCGTAGCAAGAACATTCTCAGAAACACTCATGACTGATTCGGTGGTGGTAGTCTGTTGGGACAGGTTGGTGGGTGTGATAGCCTGCTGCTCTACTTCCTTTGGTCCTGCAGTTGCGGCCTTCTGCCCACCCTCCTTTTCGAATACTATGAGTACCTGCCCTACTTTGACACTGTCCCCCTCCTTCACAAGAACCTTTGAAACCGTGCCAGAAACTGGGGATGGTATCTGGACGTTTACCTTGTCCGTCATAACCTCAACGAGGGGTGTGTCTTCCTTTACCTGCTCCCCCTCCTTCACCAGGATTTTTACGATCTCTCCCTCTGTTACGCCTTCTCCGATGTCCGGCATCTTAAATTCGAAGGTCATAACTTCTTTACTCTCTTGCTCATGTAGTCATCATACAGGATTAAAAAGAGCTTGCTGCGGATTCCTCATTTCCTGAATTAATTCCTCGATTCCTTATCAGGGTCTCCATGAAGAACTCCCCGGCTCTATAGCTGCTCCGGACTAGCGGCCCTGATGCTACATACTTGAAACCCATCTTCAACCCAATTTCTTTGTACCTCCGGAATTGCTCTGGTGAAACGTACTCCTTTACTGGCAGATGTCTTTTGGATGGCCTTAAATATTGTCCGAGGGTGAGAAAATCTGTGCCTACGTTCCGCAGATGACTCATTGCGAGCACCACTTCCTCCTCGCTCTCCCCCAGCCCAACCATGATCGAAGATTTTGTGAAGATCTTATGGTCAAGCTTCTTTACATTTCTTAGAACTGACAGAGATTGCCAGTATCCGGCCCTGGGGTCCCTGACAGTATTCGTGAGAAACATGGTGGTCTCAATGTTATGACCAACAACATCGGGTCCTGCCTGAACCAATTCCCTTAACGAATCAAGGTCATTTTGAAAGTCAGGTATAAGCACCTCAACAATCATGTTCGGGCATCTTCTCTTTACGGCTTTGATAGTCCTCGCAAAGTGTCCTGCACCACCATCATTGAGGTCGTCCCTATCGACAGACGTCAGAACCACGTAGGAAAGGTTCATCTTCGATAGTGCGAAAGCCACCTTCTCCGGCTCATCCATGTCCAGAACACCGTTGGGCTTACCCGGTTTTACCATGCAGAACCTGCAAGCTCTGGAACAAACATCCCCCATCAGCATCAGGGTGGCAGTCCCTCCCCCCCAGCACTCGTATATGTTGGGGCAGTGGGCCTCCTCACAAACGGTGTGAAGATTCAGGGTCGAGAACATTTTCTGCAGCTCGCTGAAGGATTCGGTCCTGCGCGGAACAATTGTGAGCCATTCCGGCCTCTCTGTGGCCTGCATGATAAGGGGGATTCCCTCCTGTGCTTTAGACTTATCTGGAGGTTATACTTATTTGTGGCCTCTTTTGAAGATAGATGGATGAAATCGGAAGGAAAGAAGGTAAGCGAGTCAGCCACAATTCTTGTGCGTTTGATGATGCCAAACGACGCAAACCCTGCTGGCAACGTTTTCGGTGGTACGATACTCAAGCTGATGGACGAAGTTGGAAGCATAGTTGCTTTCAAACACACTAGAATGAATGTTGTTACCGCCTCTGTTGACAGGATGAATTTTTTTGCGCCCGTATTTGTCGGTAACCTGATCACTCTAAAAGCTGCTGTAAATTATGTCGGTAACACCTCCATGGAGATAGGTGTTAGGATCGAGGCTACTGACCTTCGAACAGGTAAGACCACACACACCGGGTCTTGCTTTCTTACCTATGTGGCACTGGACTCCAAGGGGAGACCAACCCCGGTTCCAAAGATCATACCAGAGACGCCGGAGGAAAAGAGAAGGTACAGACAGGCTATAGCTAGAAGGAAACTCAGGGAGGCTGAAAGGGAGGCACTAGGGGCAAGATGATCATTTCTCCCCTTGCCAGGCTCTGAGAGAAAGAACTACAAACAAAATCACAAACACCTGTAGAAGGTCTCCGAACACGAACGTAAAGCCGGCCAATAGATTCCCTGAGTTGAAGAAGGTATAATGTTCGGGCTGAGGGAGTGATAGTATCAGGACAAGAAGGGCAAGTATGGTAACGGCGTAATAGGCATACTTGGTCTTTAACGCAACACCTACCGAGGCTATAACGTAAGCCATCCATCCTAGAAGGACAGATATAAAAAGAAAGCGAGGCGCAAGGTAGTAGAGTTGGACCAGAAGCAGGGGACCCAGTAGGACGGTTGCTATAACAGAGATCATGGTACCATATCTCAAAACATTCCATTTCAAAGGAACATCATCTCCGCTTAGCGACTTGCTGGCTCCTCCTTATACGTTCGGTCAGGAGAATCAGCCTCTCCCCCCTCTATCACCAAACCTTTTAGATGTCTTATCGGAACGGATACACGCAATAACTTGGAAAGAGACAGCCTGGAGTACAAACTGAGAGGGAAGACGCTGAAGGTGTACCTGTACATACTGAAAAAGAAGGATGCGGTCGGAGTCCGTGAGGTCCAAAGAAAACTTGGCCTTTCAAGTCCGAGCATCGCCTTTCATCACCTAGAGAAGCTGGTCGAACTCGGCGTTTTAGAAAAGAACCAGGCAGGAGAGTACGAACTCATCAAGAAGGTGGACGTGGGTGTATTGCAAGCGTTTAGCAGCATAGCCGGTTTCACTTTGCCCAGGGTCTCGTTCTATGCCGTTTTCTTTACGGTGATAACTTTTGCTTACGTGTTGCTGCATTACTACCCCCTTGACCCGTACGCTTTGATTGCCTCTGTCGGTGCGACTTTGGCCTTTTGGTTCGAAACTGTACGAACTTGGAGGAAACGTCCATTCTAGCTTCTTTGTAAGAAAATTTCAATTGTTTGCTTGTCTTAAAATAATCAGTAGCACAAATTAGGAGCTGTTCTGGTCGACTTCTTTAAACTTACCGAAGCTAAAGCTTGGAACCGCAGTTTCCGCAAAAGTTTACTGTAGGGTTATTTTCTGTGCCGCAACTAGGACACTTTTTCATACCAAGAGGGGCACCGCAGTTGTTGCAAAATTTGCCTGTTCCCGCAGTCTTACCACACGCTGGGCATATGGTTTGCTGTCCTGACATATCGCCAGAGTATGCAACCTTTGATTGTTCATCCTTCCAGGTCCATACCTGACCACTGGTGGTCTGCGCCTTCGCAGCGGCTATTTCAGAAGCCATCTTTGGTGCATCTTCGACGCACAGTCCTCCGGCGTCTTCGTTCCAATCCTGGTCACAAACATACTTGTGGCACCGTGGACACCTGTGAAAGTGGGACATCGCTTCATTTGAGGCCCTTTCAAACGCTGCCTCCCTCTCTTTGTTCCATTCGGGGGTCTGGTATGCCTGGCCACCCAGAGCTCCGGCGAGGTACGCCTTGCTGTCCACCATGCTTCCGAATTGAGCCACTTTGTTAAAGAGATTTTTTCCTTGCCGTATTTGACCCTACAAATGCGGATTCGTAGCCATCACCACATATATCGCATTTAAAAACGAACTGATATCCCTGCTCTGTACTTTTGTCCTCATAATTCCTTGTAAAACTTTGCAAGTTAAAGCTAAACTGTATAAAACGTCGTTATTAAACTTTATCTATGACACAAAAGATACAGAGCCGAGGCTGATTTTTGTAAATTGCCGAGCTATAAACGCCCTTGTAGGTTCTGTTCTAACCTGGTTAATCCTGAGGATTCGGTTTGCCCTTTTTGCGGTAAACAGTCACCCTTTTTCATAAGATGCCCAAATTGTGGCGCACAGTTGCAACGGAATTACAAAAGTTGTCCTGGTTGCGGACAACCCCTAACGGTGCTCTGCATCCACTGCTCGAAACCAACGTTCCTGGACATCTATTGTGATGTATGTGGAATGAAGCAAGAGCTTCAATGCCCCAAGTGTCATACTGTGCAGGTCCCAATCAAGCCAATATGTATCAAATGTAACGAAATGCTACCCACGTTCGCCAGACCTACAGTGTAAATGGGCCCTGTAGAAACCCTATGCTCGGAAATTTATCATAACCAACCTTTTTGCTTCAGAAGGTCTGAAATTTTTCTCTTAGCCTGCTATTGTGGTATCCTCTCCCCCATCCTTCCTGACCCTATGACCTAATGAATAAGTATGTTAGAAGGAGATGTATGAGCCGTAATTCTATACTGTACGTCGGTATAGACGTTCACGAAAGAGAATCGCAGGTTGCTGTTCTTGAGAAGAGTG
>Ga0080006_1197795_pt1 | contig 66009 bp, 56 predicted proteins | sample RS3BMetagenome_FD_69209 | JGI IMG/M metagenome (GOLD analysis project Ga0080006, IMG submission 69209) | Ferric oxide microbial mat and aquatic microbial communities from Rainbow Spring, Yellowstone National Park, USA - RS3B (SPADES... ...
CGGGCGAACCATTCGACTTCCTGGTGGACATCGCCGCTGAACTGCCGATGCAGATGATCTGCATCCTGCTCGGAGTGCCGGAGGCCGAACGTCATTGGCTGTTCGAAGCCATCGAGCCGCAATTCGACTTCGGCGGTTCGCGCAAGGCTTCAATATCTCAGCTGGCGGTGTCCGAAACAGAAGCAGAAGCGGGCTCGCGGATGTATGCCTACGGTCAGCAATTAATCGCCTCCAAGCGTGCCAACCCGACCGACGACATGTTGTCGGTCGTCGCGAACGCGACGGTTGACGACGCGAATGCGCCGGCCTTGTCCGATCTGGAGTTGTATCTGTTCTTCAGTCTGCTGTTCAGCGCCGGCGCGGAGACGACACGCAACGCGGTCGCGGGCGGGCTGCTGGCGCTGGCCGAGCACCCGCAGCAGTTGCAAGCCTTACGCGGCAATCTTGACAAACTGCCGACCGCGGTCGAGGAGATGGTGCGGTGGACGTCCCCCTCACCGTCGAAGCGGCGGACCGCCACCCGCGACACCACGCTCGGCGGACAGCCGGTCCAAGCCGGGCAGAAGGTTCAGATCTGGGAGGGCTCGGCCAACCGCGATCCGCTCGTATTCCACAACGCGGATCAATTCGATATCGAGCGAAAACCTAACCCCCACTTGGGCTTCGGTCAGGGTGTGCACTATTGCCTGGGCGCCAACCTCGCCCGCCTCGAATTGCGGGTGCTGTACGAGGAACTGTTGTCCCGCTTTTCGAGCGTGCGGGTGGTGCAGCCGGTCGAATGGACCCGAAGCAACAGGCATACCGGCATCCGGCACCTCGTCGTGGAACTACGCGAGGCGCAGTGACTTTCCGGTTCGCTCACGTCGAGCCTACGCCCGACGCCTTCGCGTCGATGGTCATCCCGCGCGTAAAGTTATGCCTGCTGCCCGAAGTTCGAGTGCGACCAGCGCCCGGATGGTCACCGGATCCTCGCAGCGCCAACCACCGACCGGATCTGCGCTGATGGCGGCCAATTCACGTGGCGAACGGTTGGTCAACGCCCGTAGCGCCAGCAGTTGCTGACCGGCCACCGTCGCGGCCAACGCGGTCACCGTCCACTTGCGGCGGAAGAAGCGCAGCCGCAGGAACAACCACGGCATGGTCACCGCAAGGATCGGCGGCGAAGCGACCGCCAGTGCCAGCAGCACCGCCAGCCAGCTCGCCGTGGTATCCAGGCTGTGTCCCGCGCCCGCGATGTCCAGGGCCGCATCACTGGCGGCGGTCAGCGGCGTGCTGACCGCGTCACCCAGCAGTGGAATGCGTTGGGCGCCGGCGCCCGCCGATGCCAGGTTTCCGGCTATACCCTTTGAGCCGATTTCCAACTGCCCGCCCGCCGCGCCGATCGTGGCGATGGCGTCGTGTACCGCGACACCGACGAACACCCAGATCACGGTCCACAGCAAGATAGTGATATCGCTGATCAGTTGACCGAACAGGCGAAGGAGCCTGGTTGAGTATGGCAAGAACTGCGTCATAGCCCGATCCCAGCACAGGACCGGCGGCGCGGTGCCCGATAGGGTGGACCGGTGCGCCCCGCATTGTCCGACTACCAGCACCTGGCCAGCGGCAAAGTCCGCGAGATCTACCGCGTGGACGACCAGCACCTGCTGCTGGTCGCCAGCGACCGGATTTCCGCCTACGACTACGTGCTGGACAGCACGATCCCGGACAAGGGCCGAATCCTGACGGCGATGAGCGTCTTCTTCTTCGGCCTCGTCGACGCTCCCAACCACCTGGCGGGCCCACCCGACGACCCACGCATCCCTGACGAGGCTCTTGGTCGTGCCCTGGTGGTGCACCGGTTGGAGATGCTCCCGGTGGAATGTGTGGCCCGCGGCTACCTGACGGGCTCGGGATTGCTGGATTACCAGGCCACCGGGCAGGTGTGCGGCATCACCTTGCCGCTCGGTCTGGTCGAGGCCAGCCGGTTTGCCGAGCCCCTGTTCACTCCGGCGACGAAGGCCGCACTGGGCGGTCACGACGAAAACATATCGTTTGCCCGGGTGGTCGAGCTGGTCGGCGGGGTGCGTGCCAACCAGCTGCGCGACCGGACGCTGGAAATTTATGTGCAGGCCGCGGACCACGCCCTGACGAGGGGAATTATCATCGCAGACAGCAAATTCGAATTCGGGACCGACCGTGACGGCAACATGCTGCTGGCCGACGAGATCTTCACCCCGGATTCGTCGCGGTACTGGCCGGCCGGGGATTACCGCGAGGGTGTGGTCCAGGCCAGCTTCGACAAGCAGTTCGTCCGCAACTGGCTGACCAGCCCCGCGTCCGGCTGGGACCGCTATGGCCTACAACCTCCACCGCCGCTACCGGCGGACATCGTCGAGGCCACGCGAGACCGTTACATCAATGCCTACGAGAGGATCTCCGGACTGAGCTTTGACGACTGGATCGGACCGGGCGCGTGAGTCGGCCCCGCCCCGCCGTGCCCGTGCCGCCGGTCGCCAAGCGGGTTGCGACCCGGCGCGAACACCACGGCGACGTCTTCATCGACCCGTACGAATGGTTACGCGACAAGGATGACCCCGAAGTCATCGCCTATCTCGACGCCGAGAACGACTACGTCGAGCAGATGACCGCCCATCTGGAACCGCTGCGCCAAAAGATTTTCGACGAAATCAAGTCGCGCACCAAGGAAACTGATTTGTCGGTGCCGATGCGACGCGGCGAGTGGTGGTACTACGCCCGGACCTTCCAGGGCAAGCAGTACCGCATCGACTGCCGTTGCCCGGTAACCGATTCCGACGATTGGAATCCGCCCGTCCTGAAAGAGGATACCGACATACCCGGTGAGCAGATCTTGCTCGACTCCAACGTCGAAGCGCAGGGGCACGAATTCTTCGCGCTGGGTGTCGCCAGGATAAGCCCCGACCAGAACCTGCTGGCCTATTCTGTCGACACGGTCGGCGATGAACGGTATACGTTGCGGTTCAAGGACCTGCGCACCGGTGAGCGCTACCCTGACGAGATCGCCGACATCGCGGCGGGCGGGACCTGGGCGGCCGACAACCGCACTGTGTACTACCTGACCCTGGATGCGGCCCATCGGCCCGACAAGGTGTGGCGCTACCGCCTCGGCTCTGGCGAGCGGTCGGAGCTGGTGTACCACGAACCTGACGAACGGTTTTGGCTCGGCGTCGGGCTCACCCGAAGTGAGGCCTACGTCATGATTTCCGCAGGATCATCCGTCACTTCTGAAGTCCGATACGCAGATGCCGCCGATCCGCAGGCGCAATTCACCGTCCTGCTGCCGCGGCGAGACGGTGTCGAGTATGCCGTGGAGCACGCGGTCATCGGCGAAGAAGACCGGATATTGATCCTGCACAACGACGAAGCGGTAAACTTCACCCTCGTCGAGGCCCCTGTCAGCGATCCGACGCGTCAACGAACGCTGATCCCGCACCGCGACGACGTCCGGCTAGACGGGGTGGACGCCTTTGCGGGCCACCTGGTGGTCAGCTACCGGCGTGCGGCGCTCCCACGGATCCAATTGTGGCCCATCGCTCCCGACGGGAGCTACGCTCAGCCAGAAGAGATCTCATTCGAGTCTGAGCTGATGGCAGTTGGTCTTGGCGGGAACCCGGTCTGGGATGCGCCCAAACTGCGGATCGTGTCAGGGTCTCTCGCGACGCCAGCGCGAATCTATGACGTCGACTTTGCGACCGGTGAGCGCACGTTGCTGCGCGAGCAACCCGTACTCGGCGGCTACCTGCCCGACAACTACGCCGAACGGCGCGACTGGGCGATTGCAGACGACGGCACCCGCATCCCGATCTCGATCGTGCACCGTACCGGCGTCGAATTTCCCGCTCCCGCCCTGCTTTACGGCTACGGCGCCTACGAGATCTGCACGGACCCAAGTTTTTCCATCGCGCGACTGTCGCTACTGGATCGGGGCATGGTGTTCGCCATCGCACACGTCCGTGGTGGCGGAGAGATGGGCCGGCTCTGGTACGAGCGCGGCAAACTCTTGGAGAAGAAGAACACTTTCACCGACTTCGTCTTGGCAGCAAGGCATTTGATTGACTCTGGCGTCACCCGGCCGCGACAGTTGGTGGCGTTGGGCGGCAGTGCGGGCGGTCTGCTCGTCGGCGCGGTGGCCAACCTGGCGCCGGAACTGTTTGCCGGCATCCTTGCTCAGGTTCCGTTCGTCGACCCGTTGACCACGATCTTGGATCCCTCGTTGCCGCTGACGGTCACCGAATGGGACGAGTGGGGGAACCCATTGAGCAACGAGGATGTTTACTCCTACATGAAGTCGTATTCGCCCTACGAAAATATTTCCGCCAGAAGGTATCCGGCGATCTTGGCGATGACTTCCCTGAACGACACCAGGGTCTACTACGTTGAGCCGGCCAAGTGGGTTGCGGCGCTGCGACACGCCAACGGTAACGGCAATCCGGTCCTGCTCAAAACTCAGATGAACGCGGGGCACGGCGGCGTCAGCGGCCGCTACAAAGCTTGGCGGGAGACCGCTTTCCAATACGCCTGGCTGCTGGCCGTGGCCGAGCCGGACCGTTACGGCGGCGGCCAGACCGCATAGCGGGGCCCTATTCGATGTCGACGCCTATCGGGCTGACCGGCGTCTTCGGCAGAAAGGACGCCGGAATGAGGGTGCACGCCACCAAGACGACCGCGATCACGAACACCACCGTATAGGCGTGGGAAAGGTCGTGCAGGACATCGGCGGAGAAGCCTGGCGCCATCGACCGCCCCGGTGTGACGGACTGATCCATCGACAGCCCGCGGGCGGCGGACGTATGTCGCAGCGCAGCGACATTAGCCGCCGCGGTGATGCTTTCGCTGCGATTGAACTGGTTGGTCAGGACCACCGACATCAGCGCTGTCCCCATCGAACCTCCCACTTGCTGGCTGACGCTGATCAGCGTTGTGCCGCGCGCGATCTGGTGAGGGGCAAGCGCCTGCACCGACGCGACAGAGAGCGGCATCATCGTGCAGCCCATGCCCAGCCCCGTGATCGTCAGCCCGATCAGCAGCGTGGGCAGGTAATCGGTCTGCGTGGCCACACCGAAGGCGAACGCGCCCAGACCAATGGTGATCAGCGTGATGCCGATCAGCACGACCTTGCCCGGACCCCGCCTGTCCACGAACGGTCCGGCCAGCTGCATGGTCAGCATGGCACCGAGTCCCTGGGGAATCATGTGCATGCCGGCTTGCATCGGCGTGTTGTGCAGCACCTGCTGGAAGTAGCTCGGGAACAGCAGGCCGGCGCCGAAGAAGGCGGTGGCGAAGACCAGCATCGTCACGTTTGCATGGGTGAGCACGTGGTTGCGTAACAGCCGCAGGTCGATGAGCGGGTGATCGTGGCGGTTGCGGGCATGAATGACGAAGACGGCGATCAATGCCAGCCCGATGGCCGCCGGCAGCAGCACGTGGCGATCAGCCACCGCCCCGCGGCCCGGGATGGACGACAAGGCGAACAGGAACGTTGCCAGGCCGGATGACAGCAGCAGGGCGCCGACGACGTCGAAGTTTTCGGAGCGGGTCGGACGATCTTTGGGAAACACCACGGCCGCAAGCAGGAGCGTGACGACGCCGAAGGGCAGGTTGATCAGGAATATCCACCTCCAGCCGGAGGTGCCGATGAGCCAGCCACCAAGGATGGGCCCACCGATCGGGGCGAGCAACATGGGGATGCTCAGGATCGACATCAGGCGGCCCAGCCGCCCGGGGCCGGCCTCACGCGTCAAGATCATGAACCCCAGGGGTAACAGCATCCCGCCACCGACGCCCTGCAACACCCGAAAAAAGATGAGCGAGAGAATGTTCCACGCGAATGCGCACAGCAGTGACCCCGACGTGAATGCCACCACCGAGCCGATGAAGAGTCGTTTGGTCCCGAAACGGTCGGCCGCCCAACCGGTGATCGGGATCACCGTGGCCAAGGCGAGGGTGTAGCCCGTCATCGTCCAGCCGACGACGGCTTGGGAGGAGTCGAACTGCTGGATGAACGTGCGTTGCGCGACGCTGACGATGGTGACGTCGAGGATCGCCATCACGGTCGCCAGGATGCACACGCCGGCGATCCGCAGCAGCCCGGCGTCCAGCCCGTCGGGATAGGCAGGGGCGCCCGACCCCCGGGCGGGCACGGCGGATCGCGGGGTATCGGCCGCTGCGGAATGGGCCTTCTCCATGGCGTTGACCAGCATATCGAACCGATCGCCCGGCCACGCCGGTGGACGTTTGCTGGCAGGGCGGCCCGGGAGGTGTATCCGCCCTTCCTCACCCGTCCGCCGTCCGTCCGTCACCCGTCGAGAGCCCGGGATGTACGCCTGCTGTCCGCATGTCCTTCACCGTCCGGAAACCTCCGATCGCCACACTGCAAGTGTGTCGGGAAAGACAAGTGTGTCTGGAAAGGCAAGTGTGTCTGGAAAGCTGATCGTCTCGGTCTCGGGGATAGGTGAACGCACCCTCGCCGACGTCGAGGAATTCTGCGGGCAGATGGACGCCCGGAGGGTGCCGGTGTCGTTGCTGGTCGCCCCACGGCTCAAGGGTGATTATCGGCTCGACGACGATCCGCGCACGGTCGAGTGGCTGACTGCGCGGCGAGCCGGGGGCGATGCCATCGTGTTGCACGGCTACGACGATCCGGCCACCCAGAAGCGGCGCGGCGAATTCGCTGTCTTGCGTTCACATGAGGCGAATCTGCGGCTCATGGGTGCCGACCGTGTGCTCGAGCACCTCGGGTTGCGTACCCGGCTGTTCGCCGCGCCGGGCTGGGTGGTTTCGCCGGGCGTCGTCAAGGCGCTGCCGCAGCACGGCTTTCGGCTGCTTGCCGATCTACACGGGATCACCGACCTGGTCCGGCACACCACCGACCGCAGCCGTGTGCTTGGCATCGGAGAAGGATTCCTCACCGAGCCTTGGTGGTGTCGCATGGTGGTGCTGTCCGCCGAGCGCATCGCCCGGCGCGGCGGCATCGTGCGGGTCGCGGTAGCCGCCCGCCAGTTGCGCAAACCCGGGCCGCTGCAGGCGATGCTCGACGCCGTCGACCTCGCTTTGATGCACGACTGCGTCCCGACGGTGTATCGCTGGCGTTCCGACAAGGCGATGCTCGACGCCGCCTGACCCGGGCGCCCGGACTCGGCCCCTGCACCGCAAACGATGCGCGAGCGTCATCCCAGGGTGGCTCTGGAACGCGAGCGTCACGCCTGTGTGACCCCCGGCGGGATCAGAAGGTGACTGCGTCCTCCTCGCGCAGGACCTGAAAGTCGGTGCTGGTCATCTCGCTGAGCCGGCCGTAGTAGATTCCCCGCGCATCCGGGGCGATGATCCCCTGATGGATCGGCACCGCGCGCTGCGGTGAGACAGCGCGCAGGTAATCGACGGCCTCGGAGATCTTCATCCACGGGGCCGCCGCAGGGGTGGCCAAGACGTCCACGGGCTCGTCGGGAACGAACAGCGCGTCACCGGGATGCATGAACCTCGCCGGATGCTTTGCGTCGCCGACCAGATACGAAATGTTCTCGATCACGGGAAGTTCCGGGTGGATCACCGCGTGCCGGCCGCCGAGGGCACGAACGGTCAGCTGCCCGATGCGCAGTTCGTCGCCCACGCGCACCTCCTGGCAGGCACCGCCCAACTGTGCGGTGGTCTGCTGATCGGCGTACAGAGCGGCATCCGGGTTGCCCTCCAGCAAGGACGGCAGCCGCGCGATGTCGACATGATCGGGGTGCTGGTGGGTAATGACGATGGCGGTCAGGCCGGTGATTCCCTCGAAACCGTGGGCGAAGGTGCCGGGATCGAAGAGCAGACGGGTGCCGTCGAACTCCGCGAGCAAACAGGAATGGCCGAAATGCGTCAGCTGCATGTCTAAGATTGTGCCCTTACGGGGTGATTCGGATACGGGCGATGCCTGGCGACGATCCTGGTCGCCGGCGGCCGCCCTGGCGCCATCACTACGCCACTATGCGACCCCAGCCCCGGCCTCGTGCCAGTGAGGTCCCGTGTCGGTGGAGGCCGGTAGAGTTGTCGCCCGGGACGGATCTGAGGAGGAGCGCCGGTGGCCCGCGTGGTCGTTAATGTGATGCCCAAAGCGGAGATTCTCGACCCGCAGGGACAGGCGATTGTCGGCGCGCTGGGTCGGCTCGGCTACCCGGGGATCTCAGATGTCCGGCAAGGCAAGAGGTTTGAGTTGGAGGTCGATGACACTGTCGACGATTCGGCCCTCGCCGAGATCGCGGAATCTTTGTTGGCGAACACCGTGATCGAGGACTGGACGATCAGCCGGGAAGCTCAATGACGGCCCGGATCGGTGTCATCACCTTCCCGGGAACGCTCGACGACGTGGACGCCGCCCGGGCCGCGCGGCGTGTCGGGGCGGAGGCGGTCAGCCTGTGGCACGCCGACGCCGACCTCAGGGGCGTCGACGCCGTCGTGGTGCCGGGGGGCTTTTCCTACGGTGACTACCTGCGGGCCGGCGCGATCGCGAAATTCGCCCCGGTGATGGCCGAAGTCATCGACGCCGCTCGAAAAGGCATGCCGGTGTTGGGCATCTGCAACGGTTTTCAGGTGCTGTGCGAGGCCGGACTGCTGCCCGGCGCGCTGACCCGCAACGTGGGCCTGCACTTCATCTGCCGCGACGTGTGGCTGCGGGTGGTCTCGACCTCGACGGCATGGACTTCGCGATTCGAGCCCGACGCCGACCTGCTGGTCCCGTTGAAGTCCGGTGAGGGTCGCTACGTGGCACCGGCCGACGTGCTCGACGAACTGGAGGGGGAGGGCCGGGTCGTGTTTCGTTACCGTGAGAATGTGAACGGCTCCCAACACGACATCGCCGGAGTCAGCTCGGCCAACGGTCGTGTCGTCGGGCTCATGCCGCATCCCGAGCATGCCATCGAAGCGCTGACCGGTCCCTCGGACGACGGGCTCGGCTTGTTCTACTCAGCCCTGGACGCCGTGCTCGCGGCCTGAACGGACACGCCAGCGCGGGCAACCCGAGGGTCGCCACGCCGAGTCTCAGCTCGCGTCGCGCAGCAGTGGTGGCACGGCCGGAACCAACCCGTCAATCGGAGCCAACCGGCCGAAGAGGTCGATCGCGTCAGCGAGAGTGCCGTCGACGAGTGAAGCGAAATCCTCGAAAGAAGCGCTTTCCGGAACCCATTGCGACCGGCGCGCCACCACGCCGACGCGCTGTGGATCCGACGAGTCGTGCACGATCGCGGCGACTTCGTGGCTCTGACGGTTCCACGTGTCGGCGAAATCCGCCAACCGGGAACGCTCCGAGGCGGGGAAGAAGCGCGTCGGAGTGACTCGGATGACCAACACATCACCGTGCTCGGGGCAGATCTCGAGGTGGACGTGCAGCCGCCGGGGCCGGGTGTTGGCGACGTAGAAGAATTCGCCATCGTGCCGACCGCGGAAATACCGGCTGCCGCGGGAGTCGAGATAGTGTTCGATCAGGCCGGCGCCCACGGGTTCACTTGTCATAGATCCAGGGTCTGGCCAGTGACTTTGCGCACGCTTGGAGCCGGGCGGCGAGAGACCGAAGAATCCGTTGAGAATTCGCTGAGGGACCGGGATTCGGTTAGATCAGAACTACGCAGATCCGGGGACTCGACTATTCCGGCGCCGGCTGGTTTATCGAGTGCCTTCAAGCGGGTACAGCTCCGGCGGATCGGCCGCGATGGCCTCCTGGGTGCTGCGTGCGACAACCACCTCCGCTGGGGTTTTCGGGTCGGGATTTTCCTCGCGATGCGCAAGACAAGGCGGGATGAAGAGCGCTTCCTCAACGCCGTCATGAAACACGAACTGTGGGTGGCCGCTTCGTACATAAATCGCGATCTCCGCTTCCCCGTGATGATGATGGGCCGAGACGGTTTGAGGTGACGCGTGCGTCTCACCCATCCACAGCTTCTCGGCGCCGACCGCTTTACCGCTGAGCGCGGCGAAACGTCGAAGCCCCTCCGATTGCGCGGTGTCGGAACTGATGTCCGACGCCTTGACGTGGTGCACCACATTTCCCCTGGCTTGCCGTGGTCTTGCCATTTGCGCGGCGAACCTGCGCTGATGGCGATATTCGAGGCTTAGGCTCAAGTGGTTTCTCACCAGGAGTGCACGTTCGGCGAGGGAATGTTCGATGATGGTGCACATGCCGGCCAGCGCCGCAGGCCTCTGCGAGTTCATCGACGCCTCCCCGTCGCCGTTTCACGTCTGCGCGACGGTGGCCGCCCGACTGGGCGCCGCCGGATACACCGAGCTCCGGGAAGCCGACCGCTGGCCGGAAGCACCGGGCCGCTACTTCACCGTCCGCGCCGGCTCACTGGTCGCCTGGAACTCCGACGGGCCGAAAGGGCCTTTCCGGATCGTCGGCGCCCACACCGACAGCCCCAACCTGCGGGTCAAGCAGCATCCGGATCGGCTGGTCGCCGGCTGGCGAGTGGTGGCACTCGAGCCGTACGGGGGAACCTGGCTCAACTCCTGGCTCGACCGAGACCTCGGGATCAGCGGGCGGCTGTCGGTCCGGGCCGGCGCGGGCACCGTCGACCGGCTCGTCCGCATCGACGATCCGATCCTGCGGGTGCCTCAGCTGGCCATACACCTCGCCGAGGATCGCAAGTCTCTGACGCTGGACCCGCAGCGGCACGTCAACGCGGTGTGGGGTGTTGGCCGCGATGCGGTCTCGTTTGTCGATTATGTCGCCGAGCGGGCCGGGGTGGCAGCGGCCGACGTGCTGGCTGCCGACCTGATGACGCACGATTTGTCGCCGTCGAGGTTGGTGGGGGGCGACGCCAGCCTGCTGAGTGCTCCCCGGCTGGACAACCAAGTTAGTTGCTACGCGGGGACGGAGGCCCTGCTGGCCTTGGAACCGGCCTCGGCGCACCGGGGCTTCTTGCCAGTGCTGGTGCTCTTCGACCACGAGGAGGTCGGCTCGTCGTCCGACCACGGCGCGCAGTCCGACCTGTTGGCTACCGTCTTGGAGCGAATCGTCCTGGCGGCCGGCGGCAACCGGGAAGACTTTCTGCGCCGACTGCCGGCGTCGCTGTTGGCTTCGGCCGACATGGCGCACGCCACCCACCCCAACTACCCGGAGCGGCACGAGCCCGGCCACCCGATCGAGGTCAATGCCGGGCCGGTGCTCAAGGTGCACCCGAATCTCCGCTATGCCACCGACGGGCGGACGGCGGCGGCGTTCGCGCTGGCATGCCGGCAGGCCGGGGTCGGGCTGCAGCGGTACGAGCACCGGGCGGACCTGCCGTGCGGATCAACGATCGGCCCGCTCGTGTCGGCCAGGACCGGCATCCCGACCGTCGACGTGGGCGCCGCGCAGCTCGCCATGCATTCCGCGCGCGAGGTGATGGGCGCGCAGGACGTGGCGGCGTATTCCGCTGCGCTGCAAGCATTTCTCGCCCCGGCCTGACCGCGGGCCGGTCCGGCGCGGACGGCCGAGCGCAACCGGGGTCGGGCACCCTAGACTGTTATGCGTGACTGCCCCCGGGACGAGCGCGCGCATCGAGGCGTTTGACACTGTCGAGCACGCGATGGCCACCCCCGACCAGCCGCAGCCGTTCGGTGAGCTGGGCCTCAAAGAGGAGGAGTACGAGCGGATTCGCGAGATCCTGGGCCGCCGGCCCACCGACGCCGAACTGGCGATGTATTCGGTGATGTGGAGCGAGCACTGCTCCTACAAGTCGTCCAAGGTCCACCTGCGCTATTTCGGTGAGACCACGACCGATGAGATGCGCGCCGGCATGCTGGCCGGCATCGGCGAGAACGCCGGGGTCGTGGACATCGGCGACGGCTGGGCTGTCACCTTCAAGGTGGAGTCGCACAACCACCCGTCCTATGTCGAGCCGTACCAGGGCGCGGCCACCGGCGTGGGCGGGATCGTCCGCGACATCATGGCGATGGGGGCGCGGCCGGTCGCGGTGATGGACCAGCTTCGGTTCGGCGCCGCCGATGCGCCCGACACCCGCCGCGTGGTCGACGGCGTGGTCCGCGGCATCGGCGGCTACGGCAACTCGCTGGGCCTGCCCAATATCGGCGGTGAGACCGTCTTCGACCCGTGCTACGCCGGCAACCCGCTGGTCAACGCGCTGTGCGTCGGCGTGCTACGCCAGGAGGACCTGCATCTGGCGTTCGCCTCGGGCACCGGCAACAAGATCATCCTGTTCGGCGCGCGCACCGGTCTGGACGGCATCGGCGGGGTGTCGGTGCTGGCGTCGGACACGTTCGACGCCACCGGATCCCGCAAGAAGCTGCCGTCGGTCCAGGTGGGCGACCCCTTCATGGAGAAGGTTCTCATCGAGTGCTGCCTCGAGCTGTACGCGGGCGGACTGGTGATCGGCATCCAGGACCTCGGCGGCGCCGGATTGGCCTGCGCCACATCGGAGTTGGCGTCGGCCGGAGACGGCGGGATGTCGATCCGGCTCGACACCGTCCCGCTGCGGACCGCGGAGATGACGCCCGCCGAAGTGCTCTGCAGCGAGTCGCAGGAGCGCATGTGCGCGGTGGTCGCCCCCGAGAACGTGGATGCCTTCCTCGCGGTGTGCCGCAAATGGGAGGTGCCGGCTACGGTGATCGGTGAGGTCGCCGAGGGCGACCGGTTGCGGATCACGTGGCACGGCGAGACGGTTGTCGACGTGCCGCCCCGCACCGTGGCCCACGAAGGTCCGGTCTACCAACGGCCGGTCGTCCGCCCGGAAACGCAGGACGCGTTGAATGCCGACCGCTCGACTCGCTTGCCGCGGCCGAGAACCGGTGATGAGTTGCGTGCGACCTTGCTTGCGCTGCTGGGCAGCCCGAACCTGTGCAGCCGCGCGTTCATCACCGAACAGTACGACCGGTACGTGCGCGGCAACACGGTGCTGGCGGAACACGCCGACGGCGGAGTGCTGCGCGTCGACGAATCCACCGGTCGTGGCATCGCGATTTCGACCGACGCGTCCGGCCGCTACACCGTGCTTGATCCCTATGCGGGCGCGCAACTCGCGCTGGCCGAGGCGTATCGCAACGTCGCCGTCACCGGCGCCACCCCCGTCGCAGTGACCAACTGCCTCAACTTCGGTTCCCCCGAAGACCCGGGGGTGATGTGGCAGTTCGCGGAGGCGGTGCGGGGTTTGGCCGATGGCTGTGCGGTGCTTGGCATTCCAGTGACGGGTGGCAATGTCAGCTTCTACAATCAAACGGGTTCCGCAGCGATTCTGCCGACGCCCGTGGTGGGCGTTCTGGGTGTGATCGACGACGTGGCCAGGCGCATCCCCACCGGCCTTGGCGGTGAGCCCGGGGAGACCTTGATACTGCTGGGCGACACGCGCGACGAGTTCGACGGTTCCGTTTGGGCGCAGGTGACCGCCGACCACCTGGGCGGACTGCCGCCCCGGGTCGACCTGGCGCGCGAAAAGCTGCTGGCCGACGTGCTGACTGCGGCCTCCCGCGACGGGCTGGTGTCCGCGGCCCATGACCTGTCCGAGGGCGGCCTGGCCCAAGCTATCGTCGAAGCCGTGCTCGCGGGTGAGACCGGTTGTCGCATCGTGCTTCCCGAGGACTTCCAATCGGGCACAGGCCCGTTCACGTTTCTCTTCTCCGAGTCCGCGGGTCGGGTGCTGGTCGCCGTGCCGCGCACCGAGGAGAGCCGATTCCGTTCCATGTGCGAGGCGCGGGGACTGCCCGCCGTGCGTATCGGCGTGGCCGACCCGGGTTCCGACGCGGTGGAGTTTCAGGGCTTGTTCACGGTGTCGCTGTCCGAGTTGCGCGACACGTCGGAGGCGGTGCTGCCGCGATTCTTCGGATAGGTCAGCTCCGGGCGCTGTCTTTGGCCGCCGCCCTGGTCGTTTGGAGCTTCGTCAGTCCCCGGCTACCGACCGCGTGGCGTGTGGCGCTGCAGGCGGGTGTGGGCGGACTGCTGATGTTGGCGGCCCGTGCGCAACTGGGCCTGCGCCCACCACGGGTGTGGACGGGGCTGCGGATCGGGTCGGCGGCGGGAGTGGTCGCGGCGACCGCGGTCGCCGCGACCACTCTGCTGCCGCCGGTGCGCGCATCGATGGCCGTCCGCGAGGCGCCGACGTCGGTGCCGGGCTGGCTCCTGGTGTGCATACCCGTGGGCACCGTGTGGGCCGAGGAGGCCGCCTTCCGCGCGGCACTGGCCAGCGCCGCCGCCAGGGCCTTCGGTCGATCGGGTGGTAAATGGCTGCAGGCGGCCACTTTCGGTCTCTTCCACGTCGCCGACGCGAGGTCGACGGGCGAGCCGGTGCTGCCCACGGTCCTGGTCACCGGCGTGGCGGGCTGGTTCTTCGAGTGGCTCGCGGAGCGTTCCGGCAGCCTGGCCGCGCCGATGCTGGCACATCTCGCGGTCAACGAGGCCGGTGCGGTCGCCGCGCTGGCGGTCCGGCGTTCGGTAGGGCGTGGGTGAAGCGGCTACAATTGGCGGGGTCATGCGGACCGATCTACGAGAGGGTTGGCACCTCAGGTGCACAGACTGAGGGCCGCGGAACATCCGCGGCCGGATTACGTTCTCTTGCACATCAGCGACACGCACCTTATCTCGGCCGGGTCCCTTTACGGCGCCCTTGACGCCGACGGCAGGTTGGGTGACCTGATCGGCCAGCTGATCCGCTCCGGCATGCGCCCCGACGCGATCGTCTTCACCGGCGACCTCGCTGACGCCGGTGAGCCTGCGGCCTACCGCAAGCTCCGCGCCATGGTGAAGCCGTTCGCGGCCGAGTTGGATGCCGAAGTCGTGTGGGTGATGGGCAATCACGACAACCGGAGTGCGCTGCGAAGCTGGCTTCTCGGCGAAGCGCCGTCGATGGCGCCACTCGACCGTGTGCACATGATCGACGGTCTGCGCATCATCGCCTTGGACACATCGGTGCCCGGACGTCACCACGGCGAAATAAGCCGGAGTCAACTGGATTGGCTCGTCGGCGAATTGGATTCTCCAGCGCCGCACGGCACCATTCTGGCTCTGCATCACCCGCCGATTCCCAGCGTCCTGGACTTGGCGGTCACGGTGGAACTGCGCGACCAGGCTCCGCTCGGGCGGGCGCTCAAGGGCAGCGATGTTCGGGCGATCCTGGCCGGTCACCTGCACTATTCGACGAACGCGACCTTCGCGGGCATTCCGGTGTCGGTGGCTTCGGCTACGTGTTACACCCAGGATCTTACGGTCACGGCCGGGGGAACACGCGGCCGGGACGCAGCGCAGGCCTGCAATCTGGTGCACATCTACCAGGACACCGTTGTGCACTCCGTGATACCGCTCGGCATCGGAAAAACCGTGGGCACTTTCGTTTCTCCGGTTCAGGCGCAACGCCAGATCAGCGAGAGCGGCATGTTCATCGAGCCGTCTCGCCGGGACTCGCTGTTCAGGCACCCTCCGGCGGTGTTGACACCTTCGGTTCGGCAAAACCCGGCCGATTGATGTCCGCGGTGACTTTTTCCCAGGGCGCGGGGATGGGGAAGTAGCGTTCGAGGAAGCTGGTGACGCGCTCGGCACGCTCGAGCGCCGAGACCTCGGGAAAGCTGCCGTCGTTGAGGCAGAAGAAGTCGTATCCCCGCTTTCTCCGCAACTCGGGCAGCAAGCTCAGGCCGGCGTGGGTCGTGGTGTCCACGTAGAGCACTCTGGCTTTTTCCTGCTGCACGGCTCGTCCCGTCATCAATGCGTAATAGTGGTAGAGCGAGTTGGTGACCGAGATGTCGGTGCCTGACCGGAAGGCGCTTGCTTGAGTGCTCGCGAATTCGTCGGGGAATTCGTGCTCCATCTCCTCCAGCACGCTCTTCCGGAGGGGGACCGCGGTGTGCTCGAGGTGGCGGGTGATGACCTGGCCGAAGCGCTCGAAGATGAGCCGCCGGTTGACTCGGGCCGCGTTCTCAAAGCCGCTGCGCGTCGGATCATTGGCTCCGAGGCCGATCCGGGTTTTGGCCTCGACGAAACGCGTAACGCCGCCGGGGGAGAAGAACATGGTGGCCTTGAGCGGTCGACCGAAGAACATGTCGTCGTTTGAGTACAGGAAATGCTCGCTCACACCGGGGATGTGGTGGAGTTGACTTTCGACTGCGTGCGAGTTGTAGGTCGGCAACGCAGTTTTGTCCGAAAAGTGCTCCTCGGCGGGAACGACAGTGACCATCGGATGGTCGGTCAACCACGGTGGCGGCGCCGAGTCGGTCGCGATGAAGATGCGTCGGATCCACGGGGCGAACATATTCACAGAGCGCAGAGCGTATTTCAACTCGTCTATCTGACGGATTCGGGCTTCGGCGTCGTCGCCCTCACCGACTACCGCGTGTGCCATCTGCGCTGCTCGCCGCGCCCGGAACTCCGGGTCACTGCCGTCAACCCAGGAGAACACCATGTCGATATCAAAAGTCACGTCGCTTGCGTGCGGCGTGAACATGCCGGAGATGGTCGGCCACTTGTACCCGTAGAGTTTGACGGTCGCCGGCTTGATTTCGCTGCGCGGCAGATCCTTCCTGGTGAGAGAGTTTTCCACTGGGCAGCGGATCAAGTTCTCCTCGAAGACCCAGAATTGCAGCTCGACACCGAACGCCGGTCCGTATCGCATGCCGCCCGGGGCGATCCGCCGCCGATACAGACGCAGGATACGCGGATCGATCAACGCGGATATCCGGCCACTCGCGATCAGCAGAGGGGGGATTCCTTTTTGGTCCATCGTCTTGGCGTACATGGGTTCGGTGGTGCAGGCCAGGACGAGCGCACGCTCGACGGCCGACCGCAGTTCGATGTCGACCACCAGGATCGGTCGGTTCTTGTGGTCGCGAATCAGGAAGTAGGGAATGCCCGCCCTGATTAATGCCTTTCGAATGAAGACCAGATCCTCGATTCTGGCCTCGTAGGGGGTGAGGCGAGACTCGAGGCGGGCGATTTTTCCTTTCCGGGTAATGATGACGGGCTCGAGGGTGCGCCCGACGGGTCGAATGCCCTCCCGCGAGACAGACTTGGCCATCGGAAGCACCGCCTTACACACTCATCGCAAAACGGGATGGACTCCCTACAGATTTTGTGCCCACGCGGGCCCGATTGCTCCGGCCCACATGGCTACCCCCATGGTGCGGTAAGACGATACCTCTTGCAACGCAATCGAATCAGTGACTTCCATGACACCGGGCCGCAACCTTGCTGTTGCCGGGATGTCACATCACGCTACCGGCGGACCCATGGCCTGCAACGGTGGCCCGCGCCGTATGCGACAACGCTCCGTGCTTCTGAGACCCTAGTGTGTGGCCGTCCGCGACAGAGCTGATCCGGCGAAGACCCGGCAGGCCGTGTTGGCCATCGTCGACTGGCTGCGTGACGAATCTCGTCCCGCACCCGACCGGGAGACCCTGGCGACCGCGGTCCGGCTCACCGCGCGCACCCTGGCCGGTGCGGCGCCCGGAGCCAGCGTCGAACTCAGGATCCCGCCCTTCGCCGCGGTGCAGTGCATTGCCGGACCCAGACACACCCGTGGCACGCCGCCCAACGTCGTGGAGACCGATCCGCGGACGTGGCTGCGACTGGTTACCGGGATGTCTTCGCTCGCCGACGCGAAGCGCGCCGGCGCGCTGATCCTTTCCGGCTCTCGAGCGGGTGAGATCGACCACTGGCTGCCCCTGTTCGATGCCAGCTGAACATAACCCTGAACTGCAGCTTTAGTGTCAAGCCGAGGTTTTTTCGGCCCGCAACACGCGCGGCGGATTCGGCGCCGCGGTCGTCGGGACCGTAGACTTCTCCACGTCACCAACCGTTCCCCGGGGAGCCGCCGAATCGTGACCGTCGCTGGAGCAGATGCACCCGAGCAGGATCTGAACTCGCCCCGTGAAGAGTGTGGCGTATTCGGGGTCTGGGCCCCGGGCGAAGAAGTTGCCAAGCTCACCTATTACGGCTTGTACGCATTGCAGCATCGCGGGCAGGAGGCTGCCGGCATGGCCGTCGCCGATGGCTCGCAGGTGCTGGTCTTCAAAGACCTGGGCCTGGTCAGCCAGGTGTTCGACGAGCAGACCCTGGCGGCGATGCACGGCCACGTCGCCATCGGCCATTGTCGTTACTCCACCACGGGCGACACCACATGGGAGAACGCCCAGCCGGTGTTCCGCAACACGGCGGCGGGCACCGGCGTGGCGCTGGGGCACAACGGAAACCTGGTCAACACCGCTGAGCTCGCCGCACGGGCGCGCGACGCGGGTTTGATCGCCCGCCGCTGCCCCGCCCCGGCGACGACCGACTCCGACATCCTGGGTGCGTTGTTGGCCCACGGCGCCGCCGATTCCACGCTGGAACAGGCGGCCCTGAACCTGCTGCCGACCGTGCGCGGAGCGTTCTGCCTGACCTTCATGGACGAGAACACGCTTTATGCGTGCCGCGATCCGCATGGGGTGCGGCCCCTGTCGCTCGGACGGTTGGACCGCGGCTGGGTGGTCGCTTCCGAGACGGCCGCGCTCGATATCGTCGGCGCCTCGTTCGTCCGCGATATCGAGCCGGGCGAACTGCTGGCGATCGACGCCGACGGCGTGCGGTCCACCCGCTTCGCCAGCCCCACCCCCAAGGGCTGCGTCTTCGAGTACGTGTATCTTGCGCGGCCGGACAGCACGATCGCCGGCCGGTCCGTGCATGCCACGCGGGTGGAGATCGGTCGCCGGTTGGCCCATGAATGTCCGGTCGAAGCCGACCTGGTGATCGGCGTCCCGGAGTCGGGAACCCCCGCCGCGGTGGGATACGCGCAGGAGTCGGGCATTCCGTACGGGCAGGGCTTGATGAAGAATGCCTATGTCGGGCGTACGTTCATCCAACCGTCACAGACCATCCGCCAGCTCGGCATCCGGCTCAAGCTCAATCCGCTGCGCGAGGTGATCCGCGGCAAGAGGCTGATCGTCGTCGACGACTCGATCGTGCGGGGCAACACCCAGCGCGCCCTGCTGCGCATGCTGCGCGAGGCCGGTGCCGTCGAAGTGCACGTGCGAATCGCCTCGCCGCCGGTGAAATGGCCCTGCTTCTACGGCATCGACTTCCCGTCGCCGGCCGAGCTGATCGCCAACGCCGTCGCAGACAAGGAGGAGATGCTCGAGGCGGTACGACATGCCATCGGGGCCGACACCTTGGGCTACATCTCGCTACGGGGCCTGGTCGCGGCCTCCGAGCAACCCGCGTCGCGGCTGTGCACCGCCTGCTTCGATGGCAGGTACCCGATCGAGTTGCCGGGCGAGACCGCACTGGGCAAGAACGTGATCGAGCACATGCTCGCCAACGCGGCGCGTGGCAGGGACTTTGCCGGGTTCGACGATGTCGCGCCCGACGAGGTTCCGGTCGTGCGCTGACAAATTCTTAACACGGGTCTCGATACCGGCGGTGGGCGCCGACCGGTAGCCTTTACCGCGATGACGGATCCCGGAAAAAGCCCCGGACCCGACCCGGGCAGCCAGGGCATCACCTACGCATCGGCCGGGGTGGACATCGAAGCCGGTGACCGCGCCATCGAAATGTTCAAGCCGCTCGCGACGAAAGCGACCAGACCCGAGGTGCGGGGCGGCCTCGGCGGATTTGCCGGCTTGTTCGCCCTGCGCGGTGGGTACCGCGAGCCGGTGCTGGCGGCCTCCACCGATGGTGTAGGCACCAAGCTTGCGGTGGCGCAGGCAATGGACAAGCACGACACCGTCGGCCTGGACTTGGTCGCGATGGTTGTGGATGACCTCGTGGTATGCGGCGCGGAGCCGCTGTTCCTGCAGGACTACATCGCGGTCGGCCGGACGGTGCCGGAACGGCTGAGCGCGATCGTGGCGGGCATCGCCGAGGGGTGCGTGCGCGCCGGCTGCGCGTTGTTGGGCGGCGAAACGGCCGAACACCCCGGTCTGATGGAACCGGACCACTACGACATCTCGGCCACGGGTCTCGGCGTCGTCGAAGCCGATGACGTATTGGGTCCCGACCGCGTCAAGCCCGGCGACGTCGTCATCGCGCTGGGCTCCTCGGGCCTGCATTCCAACGGATACTCGCTGGCCCGCACGGTTCTCCTGGAGATCGACCGGATGAACCTCGCCGGCTACGTGGAAGAGTTCGGCCGCACCCTGGGCGAAGAATTGCTGGAACCCACTCTGATTTACGCCAAGGACTGCCTGGCGCTGGCCGCCGAAACCCAAGTCCGCACGTTCTGTCACGTCACGGGCGGCGGGTTGGCCGGGAACCTGCAGCGCGTCATCCCGCAGGGGCTGGTCGCCGAGGTGGACCGCGGCACCTGGACGCCCGCTCCGGTGTTCGCGATGATCGCCCAGCGCGGCCGCGTCTCCCGAGAAGAAATGGAAAAGACGTTCAACATGGGCGTCGGCATGATCGCCGTCGTTGCTCCCGAAGACACCGACCGCGCCCTGGCCATCTTGACCGCGCGGCACCTGGATTGCTGGGTCCTGGGCACCGTCTGCAAGGGCGGTAAAGAAGGCCCGAGGGCAAAACTGGTCGGGCAACACCCGAGGTTCTAAAAGGGCTGAAATGTCAGCGAAGCTGTGGTGATGGCCTGATCGCTCGGCGCGACCGTCAGAGTCCTAACGGCGCCAGTGGTCCCGGTCTGCCCAGGACTCGTCGAGGACTTCCTCGTCCAGTTCGTCGGAGTCGTCGTCGTCACCCGTCCCTGCCAGTTCGCGCTGTAGCCGCTGGAAGTCGGTCTGCGGGGAACTGTATTTGAGTTCTCTTGCAACCTTGGTCTGCTTTGCCTTAGCCCGGCCGCGGCCCATGGGGGAACCCCCTCGCGCAATAACGGAGCGGCCTAACAAGTAGGCGGCTCCGATCTACTGGTGTCGTATTGTCCTGCCGACAGTTTACCGTGCCTCACGGTTGGGCGCCGAACCCCGCCCCCGCTGTGGCGGGCGTCATCACCGATTATCCCGCACCGTCGCGCAAACGTTCAACGGCCCGCCGTCCCGCGCCGACTTCTTCGACGGACGGGAGGGAATCGACGTCGATGACCGCAGCAACGCAGCCCTGCGGGCCGGTCAGCAATTCGGTCTCGGCGGGCAGTCCCCGCTTGAGCAGCGCAAGCGCCACCGGCCCGAGGTCGACGTGCTCGGCGACGGTTCCGAGGCGTCCGACGGTGCGACCGCCGGCAAGCACGGCGTCACCCGTCGACGGCCGCTCCACCGACCCGTCGAGGTGCAGCAGCACCAGCATCCGAGGCGGTCGACCAAGGTTGTGCACTCGTGCGACGGTCTCCTGCCCGCGGTAGCAGCCCTTGTTCAGATGGACCGCGCCCTCACCGGGACCGCCGATCCACCCCACCTCGTGGGGAATGGTGCGTTCGTCTGTGTCGACCCCGAGTCGCGGCCGCAACGCCGCCACTCGGTGGGCTTCGTAGGCCCACACTCCGGCTGGCCGCAGACCCGACCGCACCAAGCGTTTCTGCCAGGCCGCCGACTCGGCGCGGGGAACCAGCAGGTCCAGTTCGATCCGGCCGGCGGGGTTGCCGGGCATCCGACGCACAAAGCCGCCGCCGGCCGTCGGGTACCGCCCGCCTGCCGGGGACGGAACCGCGGTCAGCTCGGCTGGCAACGCGTCGAGGCCCAGCGCGTCGAGCACCGACTGGTCGGCCAACCCGGGGCCCAGCAGCGACAGCACCGCCATGTCGGCGGTGGCGGGCATCACATCCGACCAGAACACCATCTTGCGCAGGTATTCCAGCAGCGCCGCACCCCGCCAGGGTTCGGTGTCCAGGTAGGTAGTGCCGCCCAGTTCGGTCTGGATCCAATGGTCTTCGACCCGACCCTGGCCGTCGAGGCTGAGATTGTGTGTGCAGGCACCCTCGGGGAGTTCGCTGACATGTTGGGTAGAGATGTTGTGCAGCCAGGTCTGCCGGTCGCTGCCGGTCAGGGTGAGTACCGCCCGGTGCGAGCGATCCACCACTACCGCCCCGGTTTCAGCCGCGCGTTGCTCGCCCAGCGGATCGCCGTAATGCCAGACGACCCCCGCGTCGGGTCCGGGATCTGCTGCGGGGACCGCGTTCATGCGCGCTGCTCTCCCTTTACCGCTCCGCTGCTGGGAGGTGCCCCCAGTGCATCGTCACCTGTGTGGTTCACACCTCGACTCTACGGAAACTCTGAGAATCCGGCGCTCGGGCAAGAGCTGCCCCGAACGCCATTTCGAGGCTTCAAGTCGCAGCGGTTTCAATCTCTTTCTCTGCGTCTTTTTCTGCCGGTGCGCCGTTCAAGCATGCATCCGGCCCCGTCAGCGCCGAACTGAACTTGAGGGCGGTGACGAGTTCCTCGATGGCCTGGTGTCCTCTCCCGTCGATGACCGCCTGCGAAAAACACGTTTCCAGGTGGTTGTGCAACATCACTCTGTTGGTGCGTTCCAGCGCCGATTGCACCGCGGAAATCTGCTTCATCACGTCCACGCAGTACGCGTCGGTTTCCAGCATCCGAATGATGCCGTCCAGATGCCCCCGCACCGTCTTCAACCGGTTGAGGGCCGCCCGTTTCTTCTCCGTCAACTCCTGGGTCATCGCCGTTCCTTCCTCGGGGCGGTCATCGGCGACGCAGCCCGCGACTTCCCAATCTTAATGCCTGGGGTATCCCACCCCACCCAGGGTGGGATAAGGTATGGGTGGCATCAAACAACGACGCTAACCACGAGCATCGTTGGCGTTTGTGCATCGCCGATCCAGAGGGGGCAATCATGACCGAAGCACCGCAATCCACCGGGCCCGGCGTTGCCCCCACGGCTGACTCTCTTCAACATCATGCCCGGCCGAGCCAGCTCAGTCAGGCCCTGATCTGGGTAGGCATCGTTGCCGGCATTCTGTTCGTCGTCGCGGTCATTTTCTTTTCGGGGTATTTCCTGGGATGGAATTCCAGGGAACCTGATGGGCCAGATCGGGCTGGCTGGACCGGCCAGATAGGACCTGGAAGTCAGATGGGTCCTGGTCGGATGATGGGGCCGGGTGGCCCGACCGGGCCTGGCGGGATGATGGGGCCCGGCGGGATGCCGAGTATGTCGCCACCAACCGCTCCTCGGCCTTAAGGGACATCCGAGATGACCTGCGATGGTCACCCGGTCGGTACGCTGAGCCTACTGAGGAGTTCCTGATGGCGGCGTTGACTCGACGCGCGGCCTTGGCAGTGCTCGGAGCTGGCGGCGGAGCCGCCGTGCTGACCTACCTGTTGCGCGGGGTCGTTCGATGGCCGATGCCCGACATCCGACTAGCAGACCACGACGGCTGCATGGGCGTTGGTCGTGCCGACATGATGCGATACGTCGAAATGTTCAACCGGCACAACGAAATAACTCGCACGGTTGAGGTGATTCCAGGCGGGGTGCGCACTACCACACAGTCGAATGCGCCTGACCTCGCCGCGCAAGTTCAAGCGCACGTTTCAAGCATGTACGTCCGACTCGACCAGGGTGCTGAAGTGATGTGCATGAGCAACAGCCTGCCCACGCTGTTTCGGCAGGCGAGTGGATATCGCCGCGTTATGACCTTCACTCCGACTGGTGTGATAGCCGAGGAAACGTCAGACGACCCCGCGGTCACCGAGGCGATCCGCGCGCACGCGCAAGAGGTGACCGGCTTTGTGCACGACGGCATGCCTCCGATGATGCAGGGGATGATGAACTGCGGTCCTATGGGTCCCGGCCCATCGGGTCCGATGGGTCCGATGGGCCCCAGGGGTCCGATGGGCCCGATGGGGCCGGGGATGATGAATCGCCCCTGAGGTCGTTGGTCCAGCCGGGCTGAACACCGGTGCTGAGTAACGGCGACCTGCTGCGCCCGGCTCCGCCGCGCTTGCAGTCGCCGCGGTGTCGAACGGCGACCTGCTGCGCCCGGCTCCGCCGCGCTTGCAGTCGCCGCGGTGTCGAACGGCGACCTGCTGCGCCCGGCTCCGCCGCGCTTGCAGTCGCCGTTACGCTTGGCGTCTATGGCCGGCCGGACGGGTGTGATCGTCACGCTGGACGGCCAGACACACCCGCCGGAGACTCCGCTGCTGCACGCCGACGACCTCGCGGTCGTCCGCGGTGACGGCATCTTCGAGACGTTGCTGGTCCGCGACGGCGCGCCCTGCCTGGTGGAGTCGCACTTGCTGCGGCTCGTCCAGTCCGCCAGGCTGATGGACCTGCCGGCTCCAGATCTCTCCAGCTGGCGAGGTGCGATCGGCGTGGCTACCCGGCAGTGGATCGAGCACACCGCCGACGAAGGAGCGATGCGGCTGATCTACAGCCGTGGCCGCGAGGGCGCCATAGAACCGACGGCGTACGTGATGGTCGCCGCTCTCCCCGAACGGGTGACGGCGGTTCGTCGCGACGGGATCTCGGCCATCACCCTGGATCGAGGATTGCCCGCCACCGGTGTCGATGCCATGCCGTGGCTGCTGGCCGGCGCCAAAACGCTGTCTTACGCCGTCAACATGGCCGCCTTGCGGCACGCCGCCCGGCGGGGCGCTGGGGACGTGATCTTCATCAGCTCCGACGGCTACGTTCTGGAAGGTCCGCGGTCGACGGTGGTGATAGCCATCGAACCCGAGACGGCGGGAGGAAACCCATGCCTGTTGACCCCACCGCCTTGGTATCCGATCCTGCGGGGCACGACGCAGCAAGCCTTGTTCGAGGTAGCCCGGGCCAAGGGCTACGACTGCGACTACCGCGCCCTGCGAATCTCGGACTTGTTTGCTGCACAGGGGGTTTGGTTGGTATCGAGCATGACCCTGGCCGCTCGCGTCCACACGCTTGACGCGCAACTACTTGCGCCGTCGCCGATGGCCGCAGAATTCATCAAGTTGATCGACTCGGCGATCGTCAGCGATCGCTAAAAGCTGAATTATGTTGTGGGATTGCGCTATTACGAGTACGGTCTGCCGTACACAAGGAAGGAGGTGGTCCGCGAAATTGATAGCGTCATGGACATGTGAGGTGGCTGCGCGCTAGCGCTTTCGCTCGGAAAGAGCTGGCATGTCACGCTGGCGAATTCCCCGCAGTCACCCGGCCCCCGAGCTTCCGGTCTGTCCAACCAGGAGTTTTGCTCGGGGGCCGCTCCATGTCGGCGCGCAGTACCGGCCGCCGTTACGCTAGCCCGCATACCGCGACAGGCGCGCCGAGAGGTGCGGCACCAGCCCGCCGTCGGCGTCCACTCGCTCCTCGACGTAAGCCAGATCGCCGCCCTCGACGATGCCATAGAGCCGCTTGGCGCCACCGACAAGCACGCCGGATCGGCTCCGGGCCAGCGCGTCGGTCACCAACTCCCACGATGATTGGTTTCGCGGCCGCCCGTAGAACAATTCGACATACCCAGAGGAATGCGCCAACAGCAGTTCGATCGCCTGGGATTCGGTCGGATCGTCGGGATCGTTGACGAAGCGCCAAAAGCCCGCCTCCCGTAAGCCCGGCTCCCGGTAGGCGCCCTTGTCGTCGAGCCGCCAGGACCGGGCTTCCCAGATCAGGTAATCGCCGCCATCGTGGGAGACCACGATCTGCTGGCCGAATCGGTAGTCACCGTCGTGCGCACGACCCTCACCTTCCCCGCGCCACACGCCGACCAGCGGCAGCAGCGCCAGCAACGCGTCATGGAGGTTGGCGCCCTCGCGCAGGTTCGCCGTATCCGCGGGAACGGGCAGATCATCGAAGGCGGGAATGTTGCGGGCCGCGGTCATCTTCGCGCGCTCGGCGGCGGCGGCCATACGACCAGATCCAGCGCGATCGCCAGAGCCGGCCGAACCCACCGGTCCGTCAGGATTCTTGTCGGTCACGATTCGTCGGTGATGAGCCGATAGAGCGTGTACAGCGCGAACCAGGAAATCACCACGACCGCCGCGACCAGCATGATCTCGAAGAAGAGCACCACACCGCGAGTCTATTCGTCCCGCGGTGGTGCCATGACGGGGATTCTCGCCGCGTATCTTCAGTCGACCCGGAGTCGCCGGGTCAGGCGGGATGCCGCGTATGCCGCAAGCGGGCCACCAGCGGGTAGACCCGGCAACCCAGGCAGATACCGAAGGCGGCATTCAGGAAAGCCGCCACCAGCGCGGCCGTGGTGGCGACGACGCCCAACAGAAAGCCGCCCGTCGCGAATCCGGCGACGGCGACGACGGCGAAGATCAGCCCGACGGCCTGGGCGAACTTCAACGGCGCCGCCGGCTCGCGTTCTCGGACGGGTCCCAGCCGGGAGGCCACCACGCCGGCGAACAGTCGCCCGTACGGGTGGCGGCGCGGGCCGCCGATGGCGCCGACGGTGAAGACCACGGCCTGTACGCCCAGCACGACCGCGGCCGCTGTCGGGTTGACTGCCGAGGTGAGCAGCGCGGCGAACAGCACGGCGGTAGTGACCCAGGCCGCAAACCTGGGGCCACGCACGTCGACGATGTTCGGGTTGGCGGCGGTGACGGTGATGGTGTTCGACACGAAATCGCTCCTTGAATACGCCTATTGCACGGTGAGAAGGGGGTGAGGAGGCATGCCACGGTGAGACCCCGAGGCCGCTCGGGTGCTATGCAGAACGGTTGGGCTACTCAGCAGCTACAACAACAGAAACAACCCGCGACGCGACGCAGATCAACTGCTTGGCGTGTGGTGAGCGACGGCTCAAGGCGGGCTGACACGCCGGTGAGCGTACCCTGACACGGCGGTCAAGCCAACAGCGGTTCCAGCGCAGAGCGCAGGTCGGCCGCCTTCGGCACCCCGGACGCCCGGTACCGCTGTCGCCCCTCGACATCGAAGATCAGTGTGGTGGGCAGCGACAGGACCGAAAATCGCCGGGCCGTGGCCGGATTGGCGTCGAGGTCGACCTCCACGTGGGCTACGTCGCCCAGGTCGTGACAGACCTCTCCGACGACCCGGCGAACCCGCTCACAGGGTCCGCACCACGGAGCGCTGAAATGCACAACCGTCGGCCCGGTGTGGGATAGGCCCAGATCCGCGGTGTCCGAGCCCGGGGCCGGCTGCGATCGGACCTCCCGGACACTTCCCGACCGGCGGGTCGACCACCACCCGGCCAGGGTGGCCACTACGGCGGCCGCGACGATCGCGGCGATGACGGTGGTCATCTGCGCCGCTCCTCCCCATCGCTTCGCTGTGAATCGTCGCCGGCGGGGGTCATCATTGCTTGAACTCCTCCAAGGTGACCGTTACCCCCTTGGCGATCCCCTCGATGATGACGTCGGAGCCACGTGCACCCTCAGAGATCGGCGCCAGCCCGAACGGAAGCCTCTGCTGGGGCAACCTGGCGCCGAAAGCACGGAGCACCGCGTCGCGCTTGTCGTTCGGAACGGTCTGGTTGGCGGTGTCCGGTCCGGTGAGGATGCCGGTGGGCGTGATCACCAGCGTTGCCTCGTCGTCGGGGGCGATGGAAAGGTCGACCGAGACGCTGACCCGGCGTTCGAAGCCAGCCGCCGTCGGCGTGCCGCTGAACACCAGCCCATGGCTGTCGGAGATCCCGGATTCGGTGGTGCCGCCGGTAGCGTTGTTGGTCTCGCGTGGCGGCGCCTCGACCATCAGGTCGCGCATTCCCATATACCGTCCGAGGTGCGTCGAGTCGATGATGATGCGACTCTCCAACTTGCCAATCGGCAGCTTGGCGTCGGGCCTGATCAGCCACGACGCGTAGGTCAGATCCACCGAGTACATGGTGGCCTCGAGGGAGGCCGTGCCAACCATCGCGTGATCGACGGCGTTGGCCTTGATCTCCAATTCGTTGTAGTGGTCGCGCATGGCCTGCGGGAGGAACGGGAAAGCCAGGATCGCGACGAACGGGTCGGACCCCAGATGCGCGGCCTTGCGGACGTTTGACGAGAGCCGGTATTCGGCATAGATGCTGGTCCCGTAGTCGACGCCGAGGGCACCGATCACGAGCACGACCACGGCGATTGCAACCACCATCACCGCAATCAGCACTTTTCGCACCCGCACATTGTGGCGCAGAGTTTTGCGGGCGCTGACTCCGGACCGCCGGGTGGCCAGGCTCACACCGCAGTTACCCGGGGCCAAAGGCCAGTTAGCACGTTATCGTTAAGTGACGTGCATGCTAACGCGTGATGGCGTCATGAATTTGGGAGATGCCTTTTCCCCGAGCTGGAGGGGCCTCGCTTGGAGTTGTTACTGCTGACCGCGGAGTTGCGTCCCGACCCGGTCCTGCCGTCGTTGTCGCTTCTTCCCCACACCGTCCGGACGGCGCCTCCAGAACCGTCGTCGTTGTTGGATGCCGGAACGGCGGATGCCGTCCTGGTCGATGCGCGCATCGACCTGTCGTCGGCGCGTGGGCTTTGCCGTCTGCTGGGCGCCGCCGGGCGGTCGGTTCCCGTGTTGGCGGTGGTGAGCGAAGGCGGCCTCGTGGCGGTCAGCGCCGACTGGGGGCTCGACGATATCCTGCTGCCCAGCACCGGGCCCGCCGAGGTCGACGCGAGGCTACGGTTGGTGGTCGGCCGTCGCGTCGGGCTGGCAGACCAGGAGAGCGTCGGGAAGGTAAGCCTCGGCGAGCTGGTGATCGACGAGGGCACCTACACCGCGAGACTGCGCGGCCGCCCGCTCGACCTCACCTACAAGGAGTTCGAGCTGCTGAAGTATCTGGCCCAGCACGCCGGCCGGGTTTTCACCCGTGCGCAGCTGCTGCACGAAGTGTGGGGATATGACTTCTTCGGAGGTACCCGCACCGTCGATGTCCACGTCCGTCGACTGCGGGCCAAACTCGGCGCCGAACATGAGGCGCTGATCGGCACGGTGCGCAACGTCGGTTACAAGGCCGTCCGGCCGGCGCGCGGTCGAGCGCCTGTCGCCGGGCCGCAAGGCCACGGGGACGCTCAGGGCCCCGACGCCGCCGACGCCGCTGACGGTTTACCGGAGCCTTTGGTCGACCCGCTAAGCAGTCAGTGACTGCCCTCGGGTGGCGCTCGGCACTGACCGCCGAAGAGCAGCGGCAGGTGCTCGAACTGGTCATGGCGGCAACCGAATTCGATGGGGTGGCGCCCGTGGGTGAACAGGTGCTGCGCGAACTGGCGTACGATCGCACCGAGCACCTCTTGGTGACGCGCGGGACCGAACACGAGGTCGTCGGCTACCTCAATCTCAGCCCGCCGCGCGACGGGGCCGCGGCGACGGCGGAACTCGTGGTGCATCCGCGTGATCGCCGACGTGGCATCGGCGCGGGGATGGCACGTACGGCGGCGGCCAAGACCGGCGGGCGTGCCCGCTTCTGGGCGCACGGCACCCTGGCGTCCGCCCGCGCGACCGCTGCGTCGCTCAGCCTGGTCCCGGTCCGTGAACTGCTCCAGATGCGACGGTCGCTGCGCGATAGTCCCGGGCCCTGGTCGACTTTGCCTCCGACGCCCGGGGTGCAGATCCGCACCTACGCGGGCACACCTGACGACGCCGAACTGCTGCGGGTCAACAACGCCGCGTTCGCCCATCATCCCGAACAGGGTGGATGGACCGAAGCCGATTTGTCGGAGCGGCGGGCCGAACCGTGGTTTGACCCGTCGGGCTTGTTTCTGGCCTTCGGCGACGCGTCAAGCGATCGACCGGGCGCGCTGCTGGGCTTCCACTGGACCAAAGTGCACCTCGATCAACCGGGGCTGGGGGAGGTCTACGTCGTGGGTGTCGACCCGTCGGCGCAGTGCCGCGGTCTGGGGCGAGCCTTGACGGCCGTGGGCATCGCCTCGCTGGCCCGCCGGTTGGCGGATTCTCCCGAGCCGATCGTGATGCTCTACGTGGAGGCGGACAACGCTGCCGCAGTGCGGACCTACCAGAGCTTGGGTTTCACCACCGACAGCGTCGACACCGCGTACGCGACACCGACCGTTGCTGACAACTGAGCAGGAGTGAGTCCTGCGCGGCCCGAACGGTGTCGGCCGCTGGCGATGCCCCCCGGAGGCGCGCCGGTTCCCTCGGAGCTCAAACCAGCCGCTCGTCGGGCGGGTTGCCACTGCCCGATAATGTCAAGCAGCGATTGGTTTCGGCCATCGACGCAGTGCAGTGACCAGGCAAGAAAGAGACCCACGGTGGCGGGAGCCGACGGGCTTTCACGCTCCGGTTGTGGGGTGCCGCCCGAAGCCTCATTCTGGTCATCGCCCCGTCAGGTTGGGCATCACGCTGGTTGCGGACATCGTTGTCGGCGCGAAGTCGTAGGCGGGAGCCACGTGGCAGGTAGGAGCAATTAAGTGGCCAAGCGGTTGGACCTCAAGAGCGTCAACATCTTCTACGGGTCGTTCAAGGCGGTCGCGGATGTGACGCTGTCGATTCTTCCCCGTAGCGTGACGGCGTTCATCGGCCCGTCGGGCTGTGGCAAGACGACCGTCTTACGCACGCTGAACCGGATGCACGAGGTGCTCCCAGGCGCCCGGGTCGAGGGTGGCGTGCTGCTCGACGACGAGGACATCTATGGGGCAGGCGTCGATCCCGTCGGTGTGCGGCGGGAGATCGGCATGGTGTTCCAACGGCCAAATCCTTTTCCCGCCATGTCGATCCGTGGCAACGTGGTGGCCGGGCTGAAGCTCCAGGGGGTGCGCAACCGCAAGCTCCTGGACGAGACCGCCGAGCACGCGTTGCGCGGTGCCAACCTGTGGGATGAGGTCAAGGACCGACTGGACAAGCCCGGGGGCGGATTATCGGGAGGCCAGCAGCAGCGTCTGTGCATCGCCCGCGCCATCGCCGTGCAGCCCGACGTGCTGCTCATGGACGAACCGTGCTCCGCGCTCGACCCGATCTCGACCATGGCTATCGAGGACCTGATCAGTGAGCTAAAGCAGGACTACACGATCGTCATCGTTACCCATAACATGCAGCAGGCCGCCCGAGTGAGCGATCTGACCGCATTTTTCAACCTCGAGGGCGTGGGAAAGCCCGGCCGGCTGGTCGAGATCGATGACACCGAGAAGATCTTTTCCAACCCCACCCAGAAATCCACCGAGGACTACATCTCCGGCCGCTTCGGCTAACTTGTGCCTAACGCGCCGTGGATGTGGTGTCGTCGTCGGGCAGGCTGCCGGTCGCCTGGAAGATGACTCGCCGCGCAACTTCCACGGCATGGTCGGCGAAACGCTCGTAAAAGCGGCCCAGCAGCGTCACGTCCACGGCTGCGGCCACCCCGTGCTTCCATTCCCGGTCCATCAGCACCGAGAACAAATGCCGGTGCAGATCGTCCATGGCGTCGTCTTCTTCGCGTATCCGGGCCGCCTTTTCCGGATCGCGGGACAACAACACCTCCTGAGCGCTGTTACCCAATTCGACGGCGAGCCGGCCCATTTCGGCGAAATAACCGTTGACCTCTTCGGGCAACGCGTGCTGGGGATGCCGCCGGCGCGCGATCTTGGCGACGTGCAGAGCCAGCGCGCCCATCCGGTCTATGTCGGCGACCATCTGGATGGCGCTCACGATCGACCTGAGATCACCGGCAACCGGCGCCTGCAACGCCAGCAGCACGAAGGCGCTCTCCTCGGCGCGGGCGCTCAGGACCGCGATCTTTTCGTGGTCGGAGATCACCTGCTCGGCCAGCACCAAGTCGGCCTGCAGCAAAGCTTGTGTCGCCCGCTCCATGGCTATACCGGCCAGCCCGCACATCTCGCCGAGCCGCTCGGACAACTCCGACAGCTGCTCGTGGTAGGCGGTCCGCATGTCGTCAAGCCTACGTGCTCCGCGCCGAAAACGGGTGTTGGCGTGGCGAAAGGCGGCTACTCGCAGGAGGTGTCGGCGGCGTTGGTCACCGTCAGGTCCTCAGGCAGCTTGGCGGGCGCGCTGCCGGAACCGCGTTCGATCTGCATGCCGATCATCGAGCCACTGGGCGGGGGAGACGCCACCGAGCTGAAGTCGGGGCCGAGCACCACCTGGACGACCTGCCCATAGCCGGAAACCCGCTGCACCTTCGCGTTGGCGAACGACGCCGCCACCGTGGCCGCGGCCCGCTCGTTGCCCGAGGAAAACAGCACCGTCGTCGTGCTCACCGAACTGGGGTAGTCGTCCGGCGCCATCACATTGAACCCGTCGCGCTTGAGCTGGCTCGTCGCGCTCGCCGCCAAGCCGCTCTGTTCCGTCGCGTTGGACACCCGAACGGTGACATCGCCCGGCGAGGTCGTGGTGACCTGTTCGTGTTGGGCCTGCGGGGCCGCGGTGGGCGGGGGTGCTTTCTTGGTGGTGGGCGCTTTCGTAGGACCCGCGGGGGGGCCCGAACTGTGGTTGGTTTCGCCCAACGGCTTGGCGTTCTGGTCGTTTTCCTCGGGCAGCGGATCATCGTTGATGATGGCGTCGAAGAGCGCCCGCATGTCGTCCACGCGGGGCGGCTCGTCGCCGTTTTGGTCGGTTACGCCCGTCGGCACTGTGACGAACGTGATATGCCCGGCCGCGATGCCCTGCAACGACTGACCGAGCTGGACGAGATCCTTGGTTTTGACGTTGTCGACGTAGCTGTCGCTGATGAACATGTTGACGACGTTGTTGAGCTTGTTGAGGTCCATCAGCGTGTCTTCGGAGATCAGCGAACGCAGCAGCGATGACAGGAACAGCTGCTGGCGTTTGATCCGGCCGTAGTCACCGTTGACTTCAGTGGTGACCTGGCGTGCCCGCACGTAGTTCAGCGCGGTGGGCCCGTCGAGAACCTGGTGTCCCGCATTTTCGAGGATGGTCCCGAGTTCGTAGTCATGCAGTGGGGTCTTGGTGCACACTTCGACGCCGCCCAGGGCGTCGACCATCTTCGCGAACCCGGCGAAGTCGACGGCGATGAAACGGTTGATGCTCAACCCGGACAGTTTCTGGATCTCCTTCACCAGGCACTTCGGGCCGCCAAAGGCGAAGGTCGAATTCAGTTTGGTCTCCGTGTAGACAATCCGGGGGCCCTGCGTCCCCTTCTTACGGTCGTAGACGGGTCCGTACTTGCCGGTGTCGGGGTTCCAGGCTTCGCATTGGATCGGGGTGATCGCCAGATCGCGCGGGAACGAAACCGCCACGACGCGTTTCCGGTTCGCCGGGATGTTGACCAGCATTACGGTGTCCGAGCGTTCTCCGTCGGCGTCGTCGGTGCTGCCGGCACCCATGTCGGCATTTTCCCCGGCGCGGGAGTCGACCCCGACGATCAAGAAGTCCTCGTCGCCGTACTGTCCTCCCGGATCGCGGATGTCACCCGAGTGCGGATCGAGCGCGCTGACGGTGTTGAGGTGGGCGTTCTTCGAGGCGCTCCATTGCCAGGCACCACCGGTCGTGGCCAGCGCCAGCACGGCGACCAGCGCTGCCACCGAGCGTCCGGCCAGCAGCATGGGGCGTCGGCGGTGTCGAGCGTTCGCTCCACTGTCGGCGGACGCCCCGGAAGTCTCGGGAGTCGATGCCCGGCGGATGCGCCTCCGCAGCCCAAAACGGGACGCGGTCGGCGCCACGGTCGGTTCGGGTGTGGGTTCGTCCTCGGTGGGGTGGGCGGCCTGCAGGTCGGGGAGCTCCGAGACGAGGGCGAGTGAGTAGACCACAGTGTCGAGCCGCTGCGTGTCCTGCTCCTCGGACGGCGTGTGCGGCGCCTCCTCGGCACCTGGGGCGACGCGGCGGCGGCGGGGTCGGTCGGAGGTCGGGGCGCCGATTTTGGCGATGAGATCGGCGACGGTCAGCGCGCCGTTGGCATGACAGCCGGTTCCCTCGACGTCGGGTTGTTCCGGCTCGACGGGGGGCCCGCCGGGTGGCGCCGTGGGCGGCTCGGCCTGCCATCGGTGCAGGCCGTGATCGGCCGCCGACTCGGCAAACCGCTCCCATGGCGCGGCGCCCCCGGGCGATGGGGCGGTCGTGGCGCATTGGGCCGCGTGCTGACCCGTGGATGAGCCTGAGCCGGTGCCCGACGCGCTCAGACGGTCAGGAGTGGCGTCGCACTCGCCGTCACTCATGTCCTGGCGGCCTCCGATAGCTCTGAGGCGGACGTCGTGATGTCCGCGCGTATTCAGCGCAGCGCCGTCGGACAGCGCCGCGGCCGCACCACCCGTGGGTCGCACGGCGATCATCACGCTCCCGTGGTACCCGATCCCCGCCGAAGCGCAATACAGTAAGGCTCACATCGTACTGAGTTATCGACGCAGAAGCGATTTCGAGCGGGTTACGGGTTCACCCGCCGGAATGCATGACGTCCGCCCCCGACGGGACCGTGCAGTCGTCGGGATCGGTCAGCCACCCGTCGGGCAGGGCCACCCGGGCCGGTGAACCTTGCCGTCCGCGCGGTCCGGTCGCCCCATCCGGGAATGGGACGCTGGGGTTCAGCCGATCGAGCAGCGAGTCAAGCTCGTCGAGCGTCTTGACCATCGCCAGTTCGCGGCGCAGCTGTGATCCCACCGGGAAACCATGCAGGTACCAGGCGACGTGCTTGCGAATGTCGCGCATGCCCTTGTCTTCACCGAAGTGCGCGGCCAGCAACCGACCGTGCCGGCGGACGATGTCGGCGACCTCGCCCAGTGTGGGCGGGGCGGGAGGCGGACTGCCCGTGAACGCGGCCGACAGCTCGGCGAACAGCCAGGGTCTGCCCAGGCAGCCGCGGCCGATCACGACGCCGTCGCAGCCGGTGCGGGCCATCATCGCCAACGCGTCGCTGGCGTCGTAGATGTCGCCGTTGCCCAGCACCGGGATGGTGCGCACCTGCTGCTTGAGTCGCGCGATCTGTTCCCAGTCGGCAGTGCCGGAGTAGCGCTGCGCCGCCGTGCGGGCGTGCAGGGCCACCGCGGCGGCGCCCTCGGACTCGGCGATGTGCCCGGCATCCAAGTGCGTGTGGTGCTCGTCATCGATGCCGATGCGGAATTTGACGGTCACCGGGATTCGGGCGCCCTCGGTGGCCCGCACCGCCGCAGCGACGATCTGGCCGAACAGCCGCCGCTTGAACGGCAGCGCCGCCCCGCCGCCGCGCTTGGTGACCTTGGGCACCGGGCAGCCGAAATTCATGTCGATGTGGTCGGCCAGGTTCTCGTCGGCAATCATGCGGGCGGCCACGTAGGTGGTCGCCGGGTCGACGGTGTAAAGCTGCAGCGAGCGCGGCGACTCGTCGGGGGCGAACGTCGTCATGTGCAGGGTGACCGGATGTCGCTCGACAAGTGCGCGCGCGGTCACCATCTCGCAGACATACAGTCCGCTGACCGTGCTGACCTTCGACCGTTCTCGTGGCGATCGCAAGCGCGGCGGAGCCGGGCGCTGGGGGTACCCCCACCCGCTTGCGGGGGACGGGGCGTCACGCGTCGAACCAAATTCACGACACAGCGTCCGGAATGCGACGTTCGTCACACCGGCCATCGGAGCCAGCACGACGGGGCTGGCGAGCTCGAGCGCGCCGATGCGCAACGTGCACTACCGTCCGGTAATCTTCAGCGTCCCTTTGGTGCTGAGCACCTTGCGGGCGGTGATCCGCTCTTCCATGCGGGCCTGCCGCTCGAGGTAGCGCTGTTTGGACGCGTCGAACTTGTCGCACTCGGCCTCGAGATCCTCCATGAGCTTGGCCAGGTCGTCGCGCATCCAGGCGGCCTCACCGGTGAAGTCCTCGCGCTCGAAGATGCGCCATTTCTTCAGCACCGGCTTGACGACCTCTTCGAGGTGGATGCGGATGTCGTACACGCCGCCGACGGCGATGATCACGGCCTTGCGGCGGAACTCGGGCACCAGGAAGCCGGGCATCTTGAAGTGGCGCAGGATCAGGTGCAGCGACTTCATCGCCTGGTTGGGCGCAAGGTCGAACGCGGCATCGCTGACGTCGCGGTAGAAGATCATGTGCAGGTTCTCGTCGGCCGAGATCTTGGCCATCAGCTGGTCGGCGACCGTGTCGTTGCAGGCCTTGCCGGTGTTGCGGTGCGAGACCCTGGTGGCCAGTTCCTGGAAGCTGACGTAGATGACCGAGTCGGTGACGCTGTCGGCGAAGTACTCGCCCTGCTGGTTCTGGCCCGGGCTGAAACCGCGGTTGACCACCTCGAGGCGAAGGTTTTCCAGCTCGACCGGATCGACGGAACGGGTCACCAGCAGGTAGTCGCGCAGCGCGATCCCGTGCCGGTTCTCCTCGGCGGTCCAGCGGTTGACCCACTGTCCCCAGGCGCCGTCCATGCCCATGTTCATCGCGATTTCGCGGTGATACGACGGCAGGTTGTCCTCGGTGACCAGATTCTGCACCATCGCCACCTGGGCGACGTCGGACAGCTTGCTCTCTGCGGGATCCCAGTCCTGGCCGCCGAGCGCGTAGAAGTTCTTGCCGTCCGACCACGGGATGTAGTCGTGCGGGTTCCAATCTTTGTGCATGCTGAGGTGCCGGTTGAGGTACGTCTCGACGACCGGTTCAAGTTCGCGCAGCAGCTGTAGGTCGGTCAGCTGGGCTGACATGGGGCCTCCAGTTATGGGTATCTGTGGGTAGCGCTCACAGTATCTGTGTCTGCCGGTAGCATCAAGTTTCCGCCCGGCGCGGCATGCCGCAATCTGCGGTTTTTCCGAAACGCCCTGGTGGTGAGGTTTGCCATGAATGGTCCGGATGGAATCCCGCTACTCCGCTTTCCCCAGGTCCCCCGACGGCACATAGGGGGCCGCGGTAGTGAACAGCGCGTTGACGCAGTAGTCGATGAACTGCTTGCGCGTGGCCCCCAGTCGTCCGTCGAGGTAGGCGGTGAACAGCCCTGTTCGACGAACCGTTCGACGGCTTCCCGTGGGGTTTTCGCCCAGGTGAGGGTATTCATCGCCCGCAAGCAGACGTCGTCGTAGACCGCACGCACGAATTCGTCCCGGTCGGAGAAGCTTTCGTAGAAATAGCGTTCGGTGAGCGCCGCCTCGCGGCAGACGGCGCGGACCGTCAGCGCCCGCCCGCGGTCGCCGCCGAGCAGTTGCACGCCTGCGGCGATCAGGTCTTCGCGTCGAAGGGCGAGGCGGCTCTCGCGGGGAACGCCGGTCCAACGGCTGCGTCGCGTCGTTGACCCGTGGGCACGTCGCTCCTAAGCTAAAAGTGACAACACTCGTAGTCAGATTTGTCTGACGCCAACAGGAATCCAACAGTGAGTCAAGGTACGTCCGCCGCCTGCCCGTTGACTAGCGACGCAGCGCGCGGCGACTCGACCGGACGCGAGGAGATTGGCGACCTCTCGTACAGCGGTTGTCCGGTGTCGCCACTGGGCTATCAAGCGCCGCCGGCACCACTCGGGCCGGCTTCCTTGACGTGGCGGTATTTCGGGGACTGGCGCGGCATGCTGCAGGGCCCCTGGGCGGGCTCGATGCAGAACATGCACCCGCAACTGGGCGCGGCCGTCCTCGACCACTCGACGTTCTTCATCGAGCGCTGGCAGCGTCTGCTGCGTTCGCTGTACCCGATCGGCGGAGTGGTTTTCGACGGCGACCGCGCCCCGCTGACCGGTGCCGAGGTGCGCGACTACCACACCGACATCAAGGGCGTCGACGAACAGGGCCGCCGATATCACGCGCTGGACCCCGCTGTCTTCTACTGGGCGCACGCCACCTTCTTCGTCGGCACGATCATTGTGGCCGAGCGGTTCTGCGGCGGGTTGACCGAAGCGCAGAAGCGCCAGCTGTTCGACGAGCACGTCGAGTGGTATCGCATGTACGGCATGAGCATGCGTCCGGTCCCGGCGTCCTGGGAGGAGTTTCAGGTTTACTGGGATCACATGTGCCGCAACGTGCTGGAAAACAACTTCGCCGCACGCGCCGTGCTCGATCTCACCGAACTACCGAAACCTCCATTTGCCCAGTGGGTTCCGGACTGGCTGTGGGCCGCGCATCGCAAGCTGGCCGCTCCGTTCTTCGTTTGGCTGACCGTCGGGCTTTACGACCCGCCCGTGCGCGAGCTGATGGGTTACACGTGGTCGCCGCGCGACGAGTGGTTGCACCGCCGCTTCGGAGAGGTCGTTCGTCTGGTGTTCGCCTGCGTGCCAAGCAGGTTTCGCAAACATCCGCGGGCCCGCGCCGGCTTGGACCGCGCCGCCGGGCGCATCCCGGTCGATACGACGCTGGTGCAGACGCCCGCGCGCAACCTGCCGCCCGTGAACGAACGCGGTAACCCCAAGCATTACTGCCCGAACGTGTCTTAAGCGACCGGGGGCGTCCCAGAGCAGACACCTCGGAGGATGGTCCGGAGCGGCTTCCAACCCGACGCTGTGGTATTGACTAGTTTGTCTATATTTTTCCGGTCCGGAAGGAAGAGCGCCATGGCACGCACCGACAGTGATCGCTGGGACCTTGCGACCAGCGTCGGGGCGACGGCGACCATGGTCGCCGCGCAGCGAGCGTTGTCCAGCGACGAGAAGTTGATCGATGACCCCTACGCCGCGCCGTTGGTGCGGGCGGTGGGGATCGACGTCTATGTCCGGTTGGTGAACGGCGAAATCCCGGTGGGCGGAGAGTCCGAGTTCGACCCCGAGCGGATGGCCCGGGGAATGGCCTGCCGCACCCGCTTCTACGACCAGTTCTTCCTGGATGCCACGAACGGCGGCGTCGGTCAAGCGGTCCTTCTCGCGTCGGGACTCGATGCCCGCGCATACCGCCTGCCCTGGCCGGTCGGCACCGTCGTGTACGAGGTCGACATGCCCGACGTGATTGAATTCAAGAGCCTGACCCTCGGCGAGCTCGGCGCCGAACCGAAGGCCGAGCGGCGCACCGTCGCCGTCGACCTGCGCGATGACTGGGCAACCGCGTTGCGGGCCGCGGGATTCGATCCGCAGGCCTCCGCCGCATGGAGCGCCGAGGGTCTGCTGGTGTACCTGCCCGACGCGGCCCAGGATGCCTTGTTCGACAACATCACCGCCCTGAGCGCCCCGGGCAGCCAGCTGGCCTTCGAGTTCGTCCCGGACACCGCCGTTTTCGCCGACGAGCACTGGCGGGCCCACCACGACCGCATGAGTGAACTCGGATTCGAGATCGACTTCAACGATCTCGTCTATCACGGTCAGCGCAGCCACGTCATCGACTATCTGACCCAGAAGGGCTGGGACACCTCGTCCCAGACGGTCGCCGAACTGCATGCGGTTAACGGCTTCGTCTACCCCGACGACGACATCGCGGCGGCCTTCGCCGACGTGACCTATGTCAGCGCAGTGCTGCGCAGCAAAACGGACTGACCGGAGAGCGGCTTACCGGCTGAGTAGGTCGTCTTTCAGCCGGCTGGTGAGCATCTCCTGGAAAACGGTGCGTGCCGGTTCGTACAAATCCTGGAACGTCACCAGCACCTCATTGCGGTCGAATTCGGGGATCGACCCCGTCGGCGTCCAGAAACTGTCGATATCCAGGAGGAAGAACGGTCCCTGATCGACCGGCAGGGTCCGGCGCAAGTGGTAGCTGGCATCGAGCGCCTGGCCTATTCCCGGGCCGTAGCGCACGATCATCGACTTGCCCGGCTGCGTTTCCCGGTAGACGGCGGCGCCCTGCCACTCGGTCAGGGTAAGTCCCAGGGGCGCGAGGCGCTGCGGGCCCAGCAGCGGTTCGGCGATCCAGTTGGCCCACTCGACGCGGCCGTCGACGCCCACCGGGACATGGACCTCCAAGACATAGCGCAGCCCGATGCGCTCCACCCCGACGATGGAGGAAATCTGTGAGCGAGCGTCTATGACGCGCATCACGACCTCGAGCAACGCCTCGAAGTTCGTGTACGCCGTGGTCTCGATGGTGATTGCCTGGTTCTTCATGGAGGCGGCAAGCGTGTTGTCGCGGTTGACGTAACGGACGAAACGCTCGGCTGTTGGTGCGGGGCTTCCGCCGGCGCCCATACCCCAGGCCACGTCCTGGGCCTGCCGTTCGATCGGCAGTTGGTCGGTGAGCAGGCGCCTGAGCTCCCCGCTCGACGATTCGGTGAGTGAATCAGTTGCTGGGTGGCGGATTTCCATCGTCACCAGGGCTACGGGCGCTCTGGGGTAGGCCGCGTCAATAGTCATGCTGCGAAGCATAGCCAAGACGTTTGGCGGCCCGACGCCGGCACACCGCGCGCCTGGTCGATCGGGCGCACGACGACTTTGGCGCCCATTCGGGGCGCCGGTCGAAGCGTGACGAGCCGTCGAACATCAGCCGACCTGTCAGCATCGTCCGAAACGGCGTGGACACCGCGGGAGAGAGGTCTTCTGTGCCCCCACTAGGACTCGAACCTAGGACCTGCGGATTAAAAGTCCGTAGCTCTACCAACTGAGCTATAGGGGCGCGTGAAGACTCAGGATACTGGGTGCCGAATGATGCTCGTTTGAGGATTCGGCCTGCGGTGACCTAAGCTAGCTTGGCTCCCAACGCGACCATGTTGCGAGTACCCCGGAGAGATTCGGTTCTGGCCCCCTTCGTCTAGCGGCCTAGGACGCCGCCCTTTCAAGGCGGTAGCGCGGGTTCGAATCCCGTAGGGGGTACCTGCGACGTGGTAACGCGGAGTTGCAGCAAGGCCCTGTGGCGCAGTTGGTTAGCGCGCCGCCCTGTCACGGCGGAGGTCGCGGGTTCGAGTCCCGTCAGGGTCGCCAGCACCGCGAGGCACTGGATGCCTTCCGGCCAGGTAGCTCAGTCGGTACGAGCGTCCGCCTGAAAAGCGGAAGGTCGCCGGTTCGATCCCGGCCCTGGCCACAACGTTCTACCTGTACGAACGCGATGATCCGGCCTACGGATTGTCAGGCAACAGGCCAGCTGACCCCGAACGCCTGCGTCGCGTGTAGGCGGGTGTTCAAAACGGTCCCATCTAGGTGGTTGGGCGACACCAGCTCGAAAGAATTGCAAAATGGATTATACGGCACCCCACCGCCGACGCCAAGGAAACCTTGGCCGGTCGTAACAGCCAGGAGCCGGCCCGATTCCCTTTGATCAGGAGCGAATGAGCATGGCCAGAACCGACGAAGACACGTGGGACATCACCGAAAGCGTGGGTGCCACGGCGCTGGAGGTCGCCGCGGCACGGGCGGTGGAGACGGAGAGTGAGAACCCCCTGATCAGCGACCCGGTCGCGCGGATATTCCTGGATGCGGCCGGCAAAGGCATCTGGAGCCTGTTTGCCGATCCTTCGTTGCTCGATAGTGCCGACGCAGACGTGCGGATGCTGGTGCGGGCGATGGTGGACTTCATGGCGGTGCGGACGGCGTTCTTCGACGAGTTCTTCCTGGCCGCCGCCGGCGCCGGGATCCGGCAGATGGTGATCCTCGCGTCCGGTTTGGACTCGCGGACCTGGCGACTGCCGTGGCCGGACGGCGTCACCGTCTACGAGGTCGACCAACCGAAGGTGCTGGACTTCAAGGCCGCCGTCCTGCGGCGTCACGGTGCCCGCCCGATGGCGAAGCCGATCTACGTCCCGGTGGACCTGCGCCAGGATTGGCCGCGGGCGCTGCGCGACGCCGGGTTCGACCCGGGTACTCCGACCGGCTGGTCGGCTGAGGGACTGCTCCGCTACCTGCCGGCATCAGCCCAGGATCTGCTGTTCGAACGCGTCCACGCCCTCAGCGCCGCCGGCAGCCGGCTGGCTGCCAATGCAGTCGGCGCCGAGGCTTTGAATCCCGAACGGCTGGCCCGCCAACGCGACCAGATGCGGCGCCTGCGCTCAGTGGCCACCCGGCTGGCCAACACCGAGGCCATCGATCTCGAGGAACTGTGGTACCCCGAGCAGCGCAATGATGTCGGCGCCTGGCTTGACCAACGCGGCTGGGTCGCGTCGACGGCGACTCTGCGAGAATGGCTGGCCCGCTACGGTCGCAGCGACGTGGCCGCTGAACTCATGCCGAACCGTTTCGTCTCCGCATGGCGAACGCCGGACTGACCGCGCCTGCGGTCCTCAGTTCTGCACGAGGTCGGGCAAGGGTGCTTCCAGGGTAGGCAGGTGGGCGCCTCGTGCGAGAAACCAGCGGTCAGAAATAGGTGCCGCAGTAGGGTGCCCGGTCAACGGCAAGGGCGGCCTCGAGGCTGCGTAGCGCGCCCGAACGAAATTCAGTGATGCGGTTCGCCCGCTGGAGTTCCGGCACTCGATGCGCACCCATATAGATCGTCCCCAAGTCGGCAAGACCTATTTCGACGTCGGCGGGCCCGTCGTGCGGCGCGCACGTCCCGACACCGTCACGGGTCTGGAGTAGAAACCTTCCCCCCGCGACGCCAAGCGGATCCGCAACCTCCAGTACGACATCGGCGTCGGCGGCGTAAGCACGCCGACCGAGCACTTCGGGCACGTTCATAATTCGCAGCCAGAGGAAATCGTTGACCGCCGTGGTTTGCGCAGCGCGCTGGTCGACAAGTTTGAGCGGAAGCGGATCATCGACCGGGACCTCAATCTCGACAGTGTGAAACACCTCTAAACGCAATAGCGCATGGAGCAACTCGGTATGTGCTTCGTCGGTGATGGGGCAGAAGTCTTGGACGGCAACGCTGCCCAGAGGCGGCCGGAACGCACGGCGCTTCTCGCCCATCACTCGATATGTCAGGAATCCGTCTGGATGGATCACGAAATTCAGCGCTGATCCGTTATCCCGCTGCGTTGGCCTGTCTTCCAGGAAGTCTTCCCACCACGCGGCGTCGCGGCTCAATGCCCCGTTGGTTACGGCGCACCATCGTTCATATAGGTCCGGCAGATGGCTTGCCGCCTCCGAGGCGTTGACCTCGCGCGCCCGATTCCGGCTGGGTGCGGTTCGCAGCTTCGCAACGCGCCGGTTGATGGAGTAGGTGCGGCCGTAACTTGCTACACCACCGCCCAATTCATCGTAGATCCGCGGGTGCGTCGGCAGACCGCACAGGATCGGATAACCGCGCTCCATGAGTATGTTGAAGCCTTGGGCGCTGAGTCGCTGCCAAATTCCGTTTCTTTCATGCGTGGGCGCGACGGTTATCATCGCGAGACCCGCAGCTCGAAGCCTGGCGCCGCCAGGCACCGTGACCCGCATCCGATAAGTGAGGGAGGTCCCAACCAGGAAAGGCTGCTCTGCGTCGGCGACGTCTTCGGCGATCAAAATGTCATCGAGATGGACCCGGCGTTTCCACGCTTCGATATCTCCCGGTTCCACCGAAATCCCGTATACGTGCGACTGGCTCTCGTAGACCGCCGGCAAGTCTTCGCTGCTGGGATACCTAATCCTGATGGCGTCTGCCGGATCCATGGTGCATACGATAGATCGCTCGTTCGGCCCAACGGCAACTCTTGAGCAGAAGTTGTCGGGCTCAGAGCGACGGGCAACGCGGGTGGAGCCTGAATCCGATACCCGGCCTTCAACGATCGGGCATTTGGAAACAACGGAATTCGTTATACGACGTCATCACCCGGCAGGACCGCCCGCGGTTGCCGCAGGGCAGCACCACGCTCCCCGGCGGGACTGACGGCTGAAAAGGCGCGGATCGACGGCGCTTCCCAGCGCACCTTTGCTATGGCTGGTGTGGCTCACGCCGGCCGGCTGGGAGAACCGCGACAATGTTCAGATGTCTCGGATGCGGCGGTTCGTTGCGGTCTCGGTTACCGTCGGACTGTTGGGCGTCTTCCACGCCGCGGCCGCGCCGACCAGCCCCGCCAGCCCTGATGTGCCGCCGGTCAGCGACGCGGCTCGACAGGCCGGGTTCGTCTACGTCCGGACCGTTGTTCCCGACGCCCTGATCGATCTGCGGTACGCCACGACCAACAACTTCACCCGGACGCAACTGTATCCCTCGGATGCACGCTGTCTGGTGCACCAGTCCATGGCTCCGGGTTTGGCGGCGGCCGCGGGCGCGCTGCGTCCCCAGGGGCATGTGCTGGTGTTCTGGGACTGCTACCGCCCGCACGACGTCCAGGTCAAGATGTTCAGCGTGGTACCCAACCCGGCCTGGGTGGCGCGCCCAGGTCAGTATGCCCGCAGCCATGAGTCCGGGCGTTCGGTAGACGTGACGTTCACCACCGCCGAGCAGCAGTGCCCGGCCGACCGGCACGTGGACGGACTCTGCCTGGCCGACATGGGCACCGACTTCGACGACTTCTCTCCGCGTGCAACGGCATTCGCGACCCAGGGAGTGAGTACCGAAGCTCAGACCGATCGGGCCAGACTGCGGGACGCCATGAGCTATGGAGGTTTGACTATCTATTCGGGCGAGTGGTGGCACTTCGACGGTCCGGGCGCCGCCGTCGCCCGTCCGATCCTCAACGTGCCGGTCGACTGATGTCTTCCACATCGTGAGAGTAAAAAGTCACTATGTGAGTCAGCCGAGTAGGATGGGCGCGGGAACGCGCTGACCGGGAAGGGCCGCACGATGACCGACGAACGCTCGGCGATTTACACGCACGGACATCACGAATCGGTGCTTCGCGGCCACCGGCGACGGACCGCCGAGGATTCGGCGGCTTACCTGCTGCCACACCTGAAGCCGGGGTCCTCCGTGCTGGACATCGGATGCGGCCCCGGGACCATCACCGGCGACCTCGCGGCACAGGTAGCACCCGGTCCGGTGCTGGCCATCGACCAGTTCGCCGACGTGCTGAATGTGGCTCACGCCGAGATCCAGCGGCGCAACCTGTCGAACGTCACGTTCGCCACCGCCGACGTGCAATCGCTCGGCCTGCGCGACGATTCGTTCGACATCGTCCACGCGCACCAGGTACTACAGCACGTGGCCGATCCGGTCCGCGCGCTGGTGGAGATGAAACGCGTGTGCCGGCCGGGGGGAATCGTGGCGATCCGCGACGCTGACTACGCGGGCTTCATCTGGTTTCCGCGGCTCCCGGCGCTGGACCTATGGCTGGAACTCTACGAGCGGGCGGCCCGCGCCAACGGTGGTGAACCCGACGCCGGCCGGCGACTGTTGTCCTGGGCCCAAGAGGCGGGATTCGACGAGATCACGCCGACGGGCAGTCTCTGGTGCTATGCGACGCCGGAAACCCGCGAGTGGTGGGGCGGGATGTGGGCCGACCGGATCGTGCACTCGGGCGTGGCTCGCGACCTGCTGCGGTTGGGCCTGGCAACTACCGCGCAGCTGGAACCGATCGGCACCCCCTCGCGGGCCCGGGGGGCGGATAGTCCCCCGAACCCAACCCGATGCAGGAGGCGTGGAGCGGGATCCGCGCCTCCCGGGGATGGGGGAGCGGGGCCCGCGGCACCTCCTGACAGTCGTACAGGGAGGCACCGCCATGGGTGTGAGACTTTGGAGAAGCCCAGGGGCCGGCAAGAGCCGGCCGGCCTGCCGGGGCATTCGCGGCGCGACCACGGTGGCACCAGGCGGGGGCGACCTGTTTCGGTGCGTGGAGGAGCTCCTGCAGGCCATGGTGGCCCCCAATCGGGTGGCGGTCGATGATGTTGCCGCGCTGATCTTCACCCTCCAGGATGACCTGGGCCCGGTCAATCCCGCGGCCATGGCCCGCGCCGCCGGCTTCACCACAGTTCCCCTGCTCATGGTTCGCGAGCACGGGGGCGACACCAGGGTGGCCGGGTGCCTGCGGGCGCTCATGCTGGTGAACTGCTCCCTGCCCCAGGCGGGGGTCCGCCACGCCTATCTGCGAGGGGCTGCCGTACTTCGTCCGGACCTGGCCTCCGGGGTGGGCGCATGATCGTCATGGCCGCCCACGCGAGCCCCGCCCAGGTGCGGGCGGTCGTCGCCAGAATCCGCCTGCTCGGCTTCACCCCGCACGTCTCCCACGGTCGCGAGCGAACCATAGTCGGGGTGGTCGGCCACGAGACCGACTCCGATCTGGAGGGTCTCGGGGCGTTCGAAGGGGTGGAGCGAGTGGTGAGGGTGCTCAACGACTACCCCCTGGCAAGCCGCGACTTTCACCCCGCCGACCGGGTCATAGAGCTGGCGCCCGGGGTGTCCCTGGGCGGTGCCCAGGTGCTGGTCATGGCCGGGCCCTGCGCGGTCGAGGGCCGGAGTCAGTTGGAGGAAGCCGCGGCTGCCATATCGGGGCTGGGGGTGAGGGTTCTGAGGGGGGGCGCCTTCAAGCCCAGGACGTCCCCCTACTCGTTCCAGGGGTTGGGAGAGGACGGGCTGCGCCTGCTGCGATCGGTCGCCGATGAGCACGGGCTGCTGGTCATCACCGAGGTGCTGGCCAGCGAGGACGTGGAGCTGGTGGCACGCTACGCGGACGTTCTCCAGGTGGGAGCGCGCAACATGCAGAATTACCGCCTGCTCCAAGCGTGTGGGGCCTCCGACCGGCCGGTTTTGCTGAAGCGCGGGCTGGCCGCCACCATCGACGAGCTGCTCCAGGCAGCCGAGTACATCCTTGCCGGCGGCAACCAGCAGGTTGCCCTGTGTGAACGAGGCACGAGAGGGTTTGAGCCGACGGTCAGGTTCAGCCTGGACATCACCTCGCTGCCGGTGCTCAAACGCCTGACATCGCTTCCCGTGGTGGTGGACCCGAGCCATGCTGCGGGTCGTGCTGACTACGTCCCGGCCATCGCCAGGGCAGCGGTCGCCGCCGGAGCCGACGGCCTCATCGTGGAGGTGCATCCCCGCCCGCAGGAGGCCCTCTCCGACGGTGCCCAATCCCTTGACCCGAGCTCGTTCGCGGCCATGATGGAACAGGTCGAGGGGATCGCGTTGGCGGTGGGGAGGACCGCCCGGTGAGCGCTTGCGCAGAGGTGGCGGTGGTCGGTGCCGGGCAGATCGGGACGTCCCTCGGTCTGGCGCTTTCGGCGCTGGCTGAGGGGCGCCCGCAAAAAATCGGGATCTGGGATCTCGACCCGGCGAGAAGGCGGGAGGCGCTCGAGGTTGGGGGAGCTGATGCGTCGTTCCACGGCGCCGAGGAGGTGCTCGGGGCGGACACCATCGTGCTGGCCATTCCCGTCTGCGAAATAGTCGCTTGGCTGGCCACCTTCGGGAGCCGGGTTCCCCGCGGGACCCTGGTGGTCGACACCGGCAGCGCCAAGGGCGCGGTGACTTTGGCCATGAGGCAGCATCTCGGGGAGGGCGTGCACGCGATCGGCGGGCACCCCATATGTGGCACCGAGAAGAGCGGGCCTCTGTCCGCTCGCGCCGATCTCTTCGCGGGCGCCAGCTTCGCTCTCTGCGAGGTCAGGGCCGACCCCAGCGCCATGAGCGCCGCCACCACATTGGTGAGGAGTTTGGGCGCCAACCCGGTGGTGGTTGCCCCATCCGACCACGACAGGGTCCTGGCCGGCACCAGCCACCTAGTCCACCTGCTGGCCGCCTGCCTGCTCGAGTCAGTCCCGGATTCCCAAAGTGAGCGCGAGCTCTGGGTGCAGCTGGTGGGTCCCAGCTTCATCTCGGCCACCCGGGTGATGACCGGCGACCAGAACATGGTCGCGGAGTTTCTCAGGGCGAACACAAAGGAGGTTCGGGCTGCGCTTGCTTCCCTGCGGGGAGGGCTCGGCAGTTGGGATGAGCTCCTGGCGTCGCTGCCAAGCAACTCCGCGGCGGTCCGGGAACGGCTAGAGGCCTGCGTGGCCAGAAGGTCTGCGCTGCTGGCGGGCGTCCGATGACGGCCGTTCTGACCGCGACGGCTGAGCGCGGTCTCAGGGGCCGTTGCCGGGTCCCGGGGGACAAGTCGATCTCCCACCGTGCCGCCCTGCTCTCCCTGCTGACCGACTCCAGAAGCGAATTTCTCGGCTACTCTCCGGCAGGGGACTGCCGGGCCAGCCTGGCGGCGGTTGCCGAGCTGGGGGGGGAGGTCAGCCGAATGGGGGAGCGAGTTTCCGTGGTGGGTCCCAAGGGGCACCGTTTTAGGGGAGCCGAACCCGTGGCGGTCGATTGCGGCAGATCAGGGACCACCATGCGGCTCCTGGCCGGCATTGTGGCGGGCTGGGACGGCCGCTTCCTGCTGGATGGGGACCATCAGCTTCGCCGAAGGCCTATGGCTCGGGTCGCCGGGCCGCTGGAGGAGATGGGGGCGAAGATCCACCTCGGGTCGGGCGGACGCCCGCCCCTGGCTATCTCGGGCGGCGGCCTTCAGGGGATACGCCACCGCAGCGCGGTGGCAAGCGCGCAGGTAAAGTCGGCTGTTCTGCTGGCCGGCACCATGGCCAGGGGAACGACGGTGGTGGAGGAGCCGTTGGCGACTAGGGATCACACCGAGCTCATGCTGAGCCGAATGGGGTTGGACATCTCGGTCCAGCCCCGCGGTCTCGGCTGCAGGGTCACGCTGGCGCCGGGCGCGCTCGAGCCAATCCGGATCTCCATCCCCGGGGATGCCTCGTCGGCGGCGGTGCTGGCGGCGGCGGCGGCGGTCGTGCCCGGGTCCGACATCGTGATAGAGGGGGTTTCCCTCAATCCGACCAGAGCGAGGTTCTTCGAACTGCTGCGCAGGATGGGCGTTGAGGTGGAGATGATCCCGGATGAGGGAGGCGACTTCGGGGCTGAGCCGGCGGGCAGTCTGCGGGTGGTCCAGCGACCGATCGAGGGCGTCCTGGTCGACTCCGCGGAGGTTCCCTTCCTCATCGACGAGCTGCCGCTGGTGGGGCTTCTCGCCACCCAGGCCCAGGGGGTCACCGAGGTTCGGGGCGCCGCCGAGCTTCGGGTCAAGGAGAGCGACAGGATTCACGGCCTGGTGGTCGGGCTGAGGGCGCTGGGCGCCACCGTGGAGGAGAGGTCGGACGGGTTTTTGGTCGACGGCCCGAGCAGCCTGAGCGGGGCAGTCTGCGACTCCCAGAGTGACCACCGGCTCGCGATGACCTTCGCCGTTGCCGGCCTCGTGGCCGAGGGCCGAACTGAGATCCTCGGCGCCGAGTACATCCCCGACTCCTTCCCCGGCTTCTTCGAGTGCTTGGGCTCAATCTCATGACCAAGCAGCTGGCCCTGATTGGCGCATCCGTCTTGCAGAGCCCTTCGCCAGCCATGCACAAGGCGGCGCTGGCGGCGCTTGGACTGGACTGGGATTACCGCGCCGTGGCGGTCGGCCGGGGACAGCTGCCCAGCCGCTGGGCGCAGCTGAGCCGCGGGTTCCAGGGACTTAATGTCACGACTCCCCACAAGGAGCAGGCGTTCCGCCTGGTGGACGAGGTTACGGCGGAGGCCGCCATGGCACGCTCCGTCAACACCGTGGTGTTCGCCGGCGGCCGGTCCCTGGGGGCAACCACGGATGGGCGAGGGTTCCTGGCCGCCCTGGCCTTGGGTGCCAGGGCCAAGCCGAGCCGGGCGGTGATCCTGGGCAGCGGTGGCGCGGCCCGTTCGGTCGCCCTGGCGCTGCTCCAAACCGGGTGCGAAGTCGTCATCCTCGCCCGCCGACCCGCGGCCGCCAGGGAAATCGCCGCGGACCTCGCCGAGGCTGGGCTGGGGCCGGTCCCGTCTGCCGAGCTCGACGCTGGCGCGGTTTCCCGGGAGCTCTCCTCGAGCGATCTGTTGGTCAACGCGACGACCCTGGGGTCGGGGCAGATGCGCGACCGCTGCCCCTTGCCCCTCGAGGTTTCCCTGCCCGCCGCCCTCACCGTCTTCGATCTCGTCTACTCCCAGACGCCCACCCCATTGCTGCGGTGGGCAGAGCGCTGCGGATGCAGGGCGATGTCGGGATTGGAGATGCTGGTTCAGCAGGCGGCCCTGTCGTTTCAGCTCTGGACCGGTATCCAGCCACCGGTGGAGCTGATGCGAAGCGCCGCCCAGGGGGCCCTCGGGCGCCTGGGGTCGCCGCTGTGAGCCTGCGGTTCCTCACCGCCGGGGAGTCACACGGCCCGGAGTTGGTGGCCCTGTTGGACGGCATGCCGGCAGGGGTTCCCGTCGACCAAGAGGAGGTTGACCGACATCTCCGCCGTCGTCAGCAGGGCCATGGGCGCGGGGCCCGATCCACCAAGGTGGAGCGGGATCACGCGGAAATAGTCTCCGGCCTATTCCAGGGACGGACGACCGGTGCTCCCATCGCCATCCGCATCGCCAACAAGGACCATCAGAATCAACCCGCGGTGGCTCCCCCGCCCATCACCGTCCCCAGGCCGGGGCACGCGGATCTGGCAGGAGGTGTCAAGTACGGTGTGGGCGACCTGCGCCAGATCAGGGAGCGGGCCAGCGCCCGAGAGACGGCCTGCCGGGTCGCCGCGGGCGCCGTGGCAGCGGCGCTGCTCTCCGAGTTCTCGGTCGAGGTTGGAAGCTTCGTGACCTCCGTGGGCAAGGTGGCTGCCGAGGCGGACCTGGCCCACCTGGGCGGATCTGAACTGAGGATTCTGGCCGCAGCTGCGGAGGATGACCCGATGAGGTGCCCGGACCCGCGGTCCGCGAAGCTGATGGTGGAGGCGGTTGACCAGGCTCGGCTGGGACGCGAGACGCTGGGGGGGACCTTCGTGGTGTTCGCCACCGGTCTGCCGCTGGGACTCGGCTCCCACACCCAGTGGGATCTGAGATTGGACGGCCGGCTGGCGGGGGCGATGCTTTCCATCCCGGCGGTCAAGGGGGTCGAGGTGGGCCCCGCCTTCGACGTCGCCAGGATGCCGGGGAGCATGGCGCAGGACCTCATATCCTCAGCCTCGGCTGCGCGCGAGAGCAATTTCGCCGGCGGCGTGGAGGGAGGCATGAGCGACGGACAGCCGGTGGTCGTCAGGTGTGCGATGAAGCCGCTCTCATCGGTCCGCGCCCCTCTGGCGTCGGTCGACCTCGCCACCGGCACGGCGTCTGAGCCCCCCTACATCAGATCGGACATCTGCGCCGTGCCCGCAGCCGCCGTGGTGGGCGAGGCCATGGTCCGCTTGGTGCTGGCGGCCGCCCTGCTCGAGCGCTTCGGCGGCGACCGCCTGGACTTGATGCGGGCGGCGGCGCGGATTCCACCGGTTCCGGGTGACAACCGGTGAAGGTTCGCCAACTGCCGCCACCACCTCCTTGCCGAGGCCTGCCCAACCTCATCGTCGCCGGCTTCATGGGAACCGGGAAGACCACCGTCGGTAGCAGGGTGGGCAGGCTCCTCGGTCTGCCCTTCATCGATCTGGACCAGGTGGCCGGGGCGCGAGCGGGGATCAGCGTCCCGGATCTGATACGCCGGGACGGGGAGGGGGCTTTCCGCGACCTTGAGCGCCAGCTCTTGGCCGAGCTGGGTCAGGTCTCCGGTGCGGTGGTGGCGACCGGCGGCGGTGCGCCTCTGGCCGGGGATGTGTTCTTGCGGGCTCTCAATGGGAATCTCTGCGTGGTCCTGACGGCGGAGGTGGGTGATCTCTGCAGGCGGCTGGGGCGGGGATCGGATCGGCCCCTCCTGCCGTCCTGCGAGCCCCTGGCGGTCGGAGGGCTGCTGGCCCAGAGGGAGGGGGCCTACTCCGAACTTGGGCAGATGGTGGACACCACGGGGAGGTCGGTCGAGCAGGTGGCGCAGGAGGTTGCGGGGATCTACCGAAGCCATGTTCCCGATCAGCTGACCAAGCTGAAAATGACGGCGGGCGCGCGGGACACCGAGATTGTTCTGGGCCCGGGGGCCGCTGACTGTCTCGGCTCGGCTCTGGGGCGACTCCTGCCCCAGGTGAGGAGGGTCCACCTCGTCACCGACTCGGGGCTGCCGGCCGCCGTGGAGGAGCGGCTGGGGGGGGCTCTCCTGGGGGCGGGAGTGAGCTGGAGCCACCGCTCGGTCCCGGGTGGCGAGGCCGCCAAGTCCCAGGAGACCCTGACGGAGCTCTGGAGTTGGATGTTGGAGGCGGAGGCCGATCGTGGCGACGTCATGGTCGCTGTCGGCGGCGGGGCCGTGCTGGACGGCGCCGGGTTTGCGGCCGCCACCTTTGCCCGGGGGATTCCCGCCGTCAATGTGCCGACCACGATCCTGGCGATGGCCGATGCCGCCATCGGAGGCAAGACCGCGATCAACTTCGGGGGCGTGAAGAACCCCATCGGCGCCTTCCATCATCCGGTCGCCGTATTTGCCGACCCCTCCCTGCTGGGGGGACTGGCGAGGGAGGGGTCGAGGTCCGGGATGGCCGAGGTGATCAAGTGCGGGGTTCTCGGACCCCGCCTGGTTCTGGACCAGATGAGGCTCTGGGGCGACGCTTGGGAGAACCCGGCCAACCTGGCCTGGTTGTTGGGACAGTCGGTTCTGGCGAAGGCCGCTCATGTGCAGGCGGACCCGGAGGAGCACGGCCTCAGGATGGCCCTGAACCTGGGGCATACCTTCGCCCATGGCCTGGAGTCCGCCACCGGCTACGGCCTCCCTCATGGCGACGCCGTCGGCATCGGCCTGCTGGCGGCTGCCGGCCTGGGCGCGGAGCTGGGGTTGGGGCCGAGTGAGCTCGCGAGCGAACTCAAGGAGATACTCCGCGACTGCCGCCTCCCGACCGCCATTCCCGACGGGATCGATCGGCAGCGAGTGGAGGCCGCGATCAGGAGGGACAAGAAGCGCAGATCCGGCCGCGCCGCCTTCGTCGTGCCCGGGCGGAACTCCGGCGTGGCCCTGGTGGAGGAGATCGATGTCGGGTCAGCTCTGGCTCAACTTTGGGCGCTTGCCCAGCGGCCCGAGGCGATCGTTCCAGCCCCGCCACCGGGATGCGATGGGCCATGATCCCCAAGATACTGGTCCTCCACGGCCCGAATCTGAATCTGCTGGGAGGACGCGAGCCCGCCCTCTACGGCACCACCACCCTTGGTGAGATAGACGAAGAACTCAGGGCCCGGGGCAAGGCCCTGGGGCTGGAGATCCGCTGCATCCAGTCGAACTGGGAGGGCGGGCTGGTGGACCAGGTTCAGGCAGCCGGGAGCTGGGCGCGGGGGTTGATCATCAATCCGGGTGGTTACTCTCACACCAGTGTCGCCATTCGCGATGCGCTGGCGGCGGTGGCGCTGCCCGCAATCGAGGTGCATCTGACCAACCCCTCAGCTCGGGAGCCGTTTCGCCAGGTTGACCTGGTGGCGGGGGCCTGCCTCGGCGTGGTGGCGGGCCTGGGCAAGTCGGGTTACATGATTGCCCTCGAGCACCTGGCGCGGCTGCTCGCGCCCTCCGGCAGGGACCTGCGGGCGGAGACACGCCCCTGACGTGAGAAGCTAGTCCCAGATGATGGAACGAATTCTGGAGGATTGCGGCATGTTGCACAAGGGAGATCAGGTCCCCGCCTTTCGGCTCGAAGCCAGCACCGGAGAGGTGGTGGACACCGCTGACCTGCTCGGACATCGCTGGGTGATCTACTTCTATCCCAAGGACAACACCTCGGGGTGCACCATAGAGACCAGGGAGTTCGCCCGGGCACTGGATGCCTTCTCCAGCCAGGGCCTGCGAGTATTCGGCTGCTCCGTCGGGGACGTCGCCGCCAAGAAGAGCTTTGCCGTCAGCTGCGAGGCATCGGATCTGCCCCTCCTGGCCGACCCCGACCACCGGGTGGCGGACGGATTTGGTGTTTGGGGTCAGCGCAAGTTCGCCGGCAGGGAATATATGGGGATTGCCCGGACCACCTTTCTGGTGGACGACAGGGGCCTGGTGGAGCAGGTGTGGGAAGACGTCAAGCCAGAGGGGCACGCGGCCGAGGTTCTGGCCACGACCAAAGCCTGAGGCAGTCTTCCAGGCTTGGCCAGCAGGGGAGGGCCTGGAGAGGTTAGGGGGCCGTCCTCCGAAACTCCTGGCCTGGTCTCAGCCTCCTCTCGGAAATCTCCAAGGTTGGGGGTGCAGATTGGGTAGCAACAGGATTGCGGCAACCCTCGCTCGCCAGGAGGTGAAGTAGAGATGGATGACCTGAATCAGCTAGGACCGGAACCATCCCCGGGTGCCGGCGGGCAGATTCCCCCGCCCGGCTCCATGGGCTGGGAGGCAGCCCCCAGCCCGCCAGCCCCATCGCTGTCCGGGACCGACCTCGGCGGCTACCAGCCGCCCCCGGGCTCGGGCGGTTTCGGGGGCTACCAGGCTCCTCCGCCCAACTTTGGCGGCCCATCCGGCGGCGGCTCCAGGCACCGGGCCGGCCGGTGGGCCGCTGTGGGGGCGGCGGCGGTGGTGATCCTGGGCGGCATCGGAGTGGGCGGTTATGAGCTTGGCTCGGCGAACAGCAAGCCGGCCTCAACCATCGCCACCGAGCCCGTGCCAAGCCCCGCCAGCTCTTCAAACTCCAACACCGGAACCAGCGCGAAGGTGGACGTCTCCAAGATCGTGTCCCAGGTCGACCCGGGCGTGGTGGACATAACCTCCACGGATTCCTACACCGGTGCGGTTGACGCGGGAACGGGCATGGTGCTGACGTCCTCGGGAGAGGTGCTGACCAACAATCACGTGATCGCGGGCGGCACCAGCATCGTTGCTCAGGTCGACGGCACTGGCGCCAAGTACACGGCCAAGGTGGTGGGCACGGACCCGACCCAGGACGTGGCGCTGCTGCAGCTCCAGAACGCGTCCGGGATGAGCACCGTGAAGATGGGAAACTCCTCCACGGTCACGGTCGGAGAGCCGGTCGTGGCAATCGGCAACGCCCTGGCGCTGCCCGGACCCCCAACGGTGACCGAGGGGATAATCTCTGCTCTCAACCGTTCCATCACAGCCACGGACAGTGGCAGCGGTAGCAGTGAGAACCTGGTCGGGCTGTTCCAGACCGACGCTCCCCTCAGCCCCGGGAATTCAGGCGGCCCCTTGATCAACTCCCAGGGCCAGGTGATAGCCATGAACACGGCGGCCGCCACCGGCAGCGGGGGTGAGAACGCATCCAACGTCGGGTTCTCAATCCCGATCAACGAGGCCCTGTCCATCGCCAGCCAGATCCAGAGGGGTCAGGCCAGTTCCAAGGTGGAGATTGGCTACCCCGCCTTCCTCGGGGTGTCGGTCGAGAATATCCCATCTTCGTCATCCAGCTCCGGGGGCTTTTTCGGAGGCGGCTTCGGTTACACCGCTCCGGTGAGCTCGGGGGCCCTGGTGACCCAGGTCGTACCGGGCACCCCTGCTGCCCAGGCTGGTCTGGTGGCGGGCGACGTCATCACCTCCTTCGGAGGTCAGGCCATCTCTTCGGTGAGTGGTCTGACCAGCGCCATCGACGCCGACCATCCGGGCCAGAGCACCACCATCGGTTGGGTGACCAGCTCCGACACCAAGGGATCGGCCACGGTCACTCTGATCTCCGGCCCGCCGGCCTGACCTTCGGGTATCATCCCGCCCTTCTCGCAGGCAGGGCCGGGTGGCAGCCGCCACCCGGCCCTCTCGTGCGATTGTCTGGGCGGCGATTCGATCGGGGGACCGGGCAGACGTTGGCTTGGTGCGCTCTCGTGGGTGGGGAGCACACGATACCCGCGAAATTGGAACCGTGTCCAGACTTGTCTGACCACTCCCCACCTGGGGGTTTGAAGATCGGGCTGGAGGAGTCGCCGGGACGGGTGGGGCCGCTGGCTGCCCGGGCCCGGTCGGGACGCCGTCATCCGTCAGGTGGCCATGTGGCCGATCGTCGCAATCACAGGAGCATTGAACTCCCAGAGGAGCTAAAATAATTAGGAACCAAAACTATAGGAGGAGTTGACTTTGCCCTCAGGCAGTCCTGGATCGGGCCGTCTGAGTCGTGCGCAGCTGACGCGCCTCGAGGCGCTTGGAGTGCTGACCAGCTCGTGGGGGGCCTTTCGCAGCATCGGGCCGGGGGCGCGCGCCGTGATCATCACGAGGCTTTTGCGAAGCGTCGGCCAGGGCGCCCTGCTGACCACGCTGGCGCTCTATCTGAGCGCTCTGGGTTGGAGCGGTCTTGCGATCGGGGCGCTGCTCACCGGTGGGGGGCTCTTCAACACCGCGGTCAGTCTCGGTGCGGGAGTCACCTCCGACAGGACCAGGCGCAAGCCGTTTCTGGTGGCTATAGAGGGCCTCTATCTGGTGGCTGGTGGGGTGGCCGCCCTGACGACCGCTCCCATTCTCTTGGTCCCGGCAGCTGTTCTGGGTGGATTCGGGCGCGGGCAGGGCGGCGTTCCCGGGCCATTCGCGTCGACAGCCTCCGCCTGGCTGGCTGCCGAAACGCCGAGAGAGGAGAGGCAGCGGGTCTACGGGCTCGCTGCGGCGGTGGGGTTCTTCGGTCTCGGGCTGGGAGCCCTAGTGGCGGCGGCGACCGCCCCCCTCGTCCATGCCTTCGGTGCCGGCGGCTACCGGCCGTTGTTCGGCTTGGTCGCCGTGCTGTCAGCCTTGTGCGGGATCATCATGCTCCGCGCTCCCGAGGCCCCGCGTCAGCCGCAGGTGGCGCCAGTGGGACAGGCCCCGGTGCCAGGTGCTGCCCGGGTGTCACGGCTGGCGGCAGGGTCCACCGCCGGTTTCATTTTTCGCTACTCCCTGACCAATGTCCTGAACGGAGTGGCGGTGGGGTTGGTGGGTCCGCTCGCCGCCTACTGGTTTGCCCTAAAGTTCCACGTCGGCTCTGGCCAGATAGGGCTCCTGTTCGGGATCACATTCTTCGTCACAGCCCTCTCCTCCCTGATCCAGGGTGAGGTCGGCACCAGGGTTGGAATGGTGCGCACGGTGGTGCGCGCGCGTCTTGTCGGCCTGGTGCTGCTTCTCGCCATCCCCTTCAGCCCATTCTTTTGGATGGCGGCGCTCTTCTACGTGGCTCGGAGCGCGGTGAACCGTGGGACCATGGGGCCCCGCAGCGCCTTGGTGGTGGCGGCCGTGCCTGATCGGCGGCGGGCCACCGCCCTCAGCATCTCCGGGGGAGCCATGCAGGTATCCGGCGCCGCTGGACCGACCGTCGCGGGAGCATTGTTCGACGGGGGGCAGCTGGACCTGCCGTTCTTTGTGGCGGTGCTGTTGCAGGGCGCGTATGTGGCCCTGTTCCAGGCATTCTTTGCCAAGTACGATCGGACGGAAGGGGCGGCTGCGGAACCTCCTGCGTACAAGCCGCCGCCGCCCTCTGGGGCCGCCGAGTCCGAGGAGGAGGTGGTGGGGAGTGGCGACCCCCATCGGCGAACCTGATCCGGCGCGTTTGCCCAGCGCCTGCTGATCACCATTGCCCGGCCGCCTGCCGTCCTGGTCGGCGCTGGCCCAGCCCTGGGGAGGAGGCCGCAGGCCCCCTCAGCCTGGCAGAGCCACCATGATCGTCCTCTCGGGGGCGCGGTCCAGCAGCAGCGCCGCGACCTCTCCGAAATAGACGCTGTCCTCGGTGACCACCGGACGCACCCCCAGAATGATCGTCCCACTTGCAGCTGTGGCCGCAGCCAGGCTGGTCTCGAAGGCCCGATCTGAGGGATTGTCGGCGCTGACCTGGACAGAGTAGGCACGGCTCATGGCAATGGCCTCCGTTAGCACCGCGTCCGCAGCTCGCCTGTGCCTTTGAGCCTGCAGGCGGCGGGGAACGAGACGACCTGGTCTCCACGACCTCAGCGACCGCAAGCCGGTGTCGATGTGCACGATGTGAACCGGCCTGCCCTCGCGCTCCCCTATGCTGTAACCCAGTTCGAGGGCCGCATGCGATGCCCTGGAAGCAGATATCGGGACCAGTAATCGCTCTGGGCGCTCGCCGGTTTGAGGACGGGTGACGCTGGCGGCCGGCAGTATCACCAGGGGAACCGCTCCCACAGGTAGGATCTTGGTGAGGAGATCGGGGCGCGGCCCGGGGGAGCCGGAATCCTCTCCGGAGGCGACGATGACGGCGCCATATCCTAGCTTCAGTGCGTCGCTGACAGTGGTCGCGACGTCATGGTCAGCGGCGAACACCCAGTCAATCGGCCGGCTTCCCTGCCTCTTCGAAGCCTCGCGCGTGGACTCGTTGTGGGGAACAGTCGAGACGACGGTGACCGGCGCCGCTTCGGGCCAGGCGCGGGCGGTGAGCTGGAGCGCGGCAATGGCGGCGTCCCCACTGTTGGCCAGCACCAGCAATCCCTTGTCGGTGACCAGCGTCTGGGCCTCCATTCTGGCCTCCATGTCAAGCCGCCGGCGTTCGGCTGGTGATCCCTCCCAGCGACTCACCACTCGGCGGAGCAGCGGGGGGGTTGCCATCGAGGTCACGAGCGACATGGCGACGATGGCCGTGTAGGTTCCGCTCCCGATGATGCCTGCCGCCAGCCCCACGGTGCCAGCGATCACCTGGACGGTTCCACGCCCGTTCAGGCCCACCCCGAGGGCAACTCTCTCGAGGTTGGGGAGCCGGCCGATGGTTGCTCCAATGTAGGAACCAGCGAACTTCGCGACCACTCCAACCGCCACCAGCACGGCGAAGACCACGGCGGTCTGGGGCTTGCCCAGCAAGAGCAGATTCGCCTCCAGTCCGGCCGTGGCGAAATAGAGGGGGGCGAAGAAGGCGGAACTGAGCTGCGTCAGGAAGCGAAATGTCTCGGCGTCGCCAAACCGCGACCGGGCCAGGATCACTCCGGCCACGAAGGCTCCGAGAGCCCCCTCGATGCCGACCAATTGCACCAGGGCTGCCGCCACCATGGCGGCGACCAGGCAGACCGCGAGTGATGGGTGAGCGTCTGCTTTGGTGCGGTCCGGGCCGTGAAGTCGAGCCAGGCTGAGGACCCTGTCGACGAGCGGCTGGGCGAACACCAGCACGATGCCCCCGAGCACCAGAACCCCCAGGCCGACCCGGGCCAACTGGGGCACCGCCCCTCCGCCGGCCAGGGCCACGGCCAGTGCTATCAGGACGAAGGCGGCCGCGTCGTTCACGGTACCGGCGGCGAGGGTGATCTGCCCGAAGTCCCTGCGGGTGACGCCGAGATGGCTCACGATCTCTGCGATCACGGGAAGTGAGGAGGCGGCGATGGCGATCCCAACCAGCAACGAGAATGCTAGAGGTGTGCTGGCGGGGCCTCTGGCGTCAGCCGGCAGCAGGCTGGCCGCAATCAACCCGGCGACCAGCGGAATCAGCAGACTTCCCGCGGTGACCCAGCTTGCCGGCCGCCCGAGGCGGCGCAGGAGGGTTATGTCGGTCTCAAATCCAACCGTCAGCAACAGGACGGCCAGGCTGAGCGTGCTCACAGCCAGCAGCAGCGACGACTGCACCATCGCCCCCTCCGGCAGGAACCAGTTGAAGGCGGCCTTCGACACCTCGCCAAATACAGTCGGGCCAAGCACGATTCCGGCGAGCAGCTGACCTACCACAGGCGGCTGCCCGATGCGGTTGGCGAGCGCACCCAGAAGCAGAGCCAGCAGCAGAAGTGAAGCCAGCTGTACCCAGAAGACCGCTTGCTCGTGGGAGGTCACTGGCGCTAGGCGGAGCGATGAACTGGTCGCAACCAGCCAGTCGGTGGAGTCGAGGTGCACTGACGCGGGCCTCCATCGAATTGCATCAAGCCGTCCCCCTGAGCTTACCCGATGCCCTCGGGTCCGGACTCAAGACAGAAGACTCGGCGGCGCGGCAGCCCCGGCGGGAGGATGGATGATACTGCCTGGCTGATAGACTCGCAGTTCGCAGGCCGACGTAGCTCAGTGGTAGAGCAGCGGTTTCGTAAACCGCTGGCCGGGAGTTCGAATCTCCCCGTCGGCTCCCCAATCTGATCTCAGCGAGTATCGCCGAGCCTCACTTCGATTCGCCTGGGTTGCTGTCAACGTTGCTGTCAGCTCGGAGCCACCGGGACGGCCCGACTCCCGAGTACCCCGCGCCATCGCCCGCCATGCCCGGTCCTGCTCCTCCTGAACACAGGTCGAGCACCTCTCCGACGGCAGCCGGACGAGATGGCCGCGCCGCCATTCTGAGGACCAAGGCACCAGTTGGTGATCGTGATGGAATCCAGGTCGACAGGCGTGCCAGCTAAGGGTCGCTGAGCGTATCTTGGGGGCCGTGGCGATTCCGGACTACCAACGGTTCATGCTGCCCCTGCTGCGCCGGTTGGGCGACGGCAAGCCGCATAGGCTGGACGAGATTCTCGGCAATCTAGCGGACGATCTCGATATACCGCAGGAAGATCGCCGTAGGCCGCTTCCGTCTGGCAAGGGCAACACGACACGTAACCGCGCCCGGTGGGCTCAGGCATATTTGAAACAGGCCGGGCTGTTGACTTTGCCCAGCCGCGGGGTACTAGCGATCTCCGAAGAGGGGATGCGGGTCCTGGCAACCAACCCCAGCGCAATCGACAACAAGTTCCTCACCGCTTACCCGTCCTTTGTGGAGTTCCGGCACCGGTCGCGTCCTCCCAGGCCAGGAGGTCCACCAGTGCCGGTGGCGCCTAGCCCGAGTGCTGAGACGCCCGATGAACAGATGGACAGGCTGTGGCAGGAGCGTCGTGACCTCGTCGCCGGAGATCTTCTCCAACGGATCGCCGCCATGGACCCGGCTGGCTTCGAGTCGCTAGTAGTCCGAGTCCTCGTTGCCATTGGGTACGGGGGATCCTATGCCGAGGCCGCTAGCGTGGTGGGCCGGAGCGGCGACGCCGGGATAGACGGGATCATAAAGGAGGACCGGTTGGGACTCGATGCTGTCTACATTCAGGCGAAGCGCTGGCAAGGGGTTGTCGGACGTCCCGAGATCCAGCGGTTCTCAGGGAGCTTGGACGGCGCCCGCGCCAGCAAGGGGGTCTTCATCACCACCTCCTCCTTCACCCCTGACGCTCAGAAGTACGTTCGGGGCATCGGTAAACACATCGTGCTGATCGATGGACCCATGCTGGCAGACCTGATGATTGAGTATGGCGTCGGGGTAGTGACCGAGCGCACCTATGTGGTCCCGAAGGTCGACTTGGACTTCTTCGAGGCGCCGTGATGCGGCCCAGCAGGCGGCTGAGTTCCCTCCCGACCAGGTCAACGGCAGCGTTGGCCCAGGGCAGCCCGATGTTGCGGCTTGCAGGGGCCAGAGTGTTCCGAGGGGGCTTCTCGGTCAACCGGTGGGATTCACCTAGGACCGGCCCCAAGAGCGCCGCCCCATCGGCGCGTCGGCTGGCTGCTTAACGGAGGTGACGGGGCCCCCGCTACCCTGCCTATCACATGGTTGCCATAGGTCGCTCACACAGGCGCACGGGCAGCCCTTGATGGTCTCTACAGTGTCGAGAAGCTTGGTTTCAACCAATTGATCACCCCACCGAGAAGAGGCAGCGACCACGCTGTCCCAGTCGACCAGTCGCCCAGTGGGTCGCCAGCGGACCTCGACACCACGGACCTGCGCTCACTCGCAGGACCGGGTGGCCTGTTCGAGAAGATCCGCAGCCACGTCCCGACCGTTCAGGGTCAAGGCCAGGTCTTCGAGCGCCTGATCAAAGCGTTCCTAACCGAGGACCCCCTCTTCCGAGAGCGCTTCAGCCGGGTCTGGCTGTGGTCCGAGTGGCCGGGGCGCGGAGGTGAGCACGACTCCGGGATCGATCTGGTGGCCGAGGAACGAGATGGGGGAGTCTGTGCCGTCCAGTGCAAGTTCTACGGCGAAGGACAGCACCTGGATCGGGCTGGCATCGACTCCTTCCTAGTGGCGTCTGGCCGTCGCCCGTTCACGTCCCGGCTGTTCGTCTCCACCACAGAGCGGTGGGGCAAGAACGCCGAGAAGGTGCTGGCTGACCAACAAGTCCCCGTTCAGAGGATCGGCATCGCAGAACTTGAGGCGAGCCCGTTCGACTGGTCTCGCTTCGATCCCGACCATCCCGATCAGTTACCACGCCACGAGGCGAAGCGGGTCAGGCCCCACCAGCGGGCAGCGATCGACGATGTCAAGCGCGGCTTCGAGACCTCGGACCGCGGCAAGTTGATCATGGCGTGCGGCACTGGCAAAACCTTCACCGCCCTACGCCTGGCCGAGGAGGTTGTCCCCCCTGGCGGAGCCGTCCTCTTCTGTGTGCCTTCCCTTTCCCTTCTTTCCCAGACCCTCCGAGCCTGGTCGGCGGACTCCACCCGGCCGCTCCATGCCCTCGCGGTCTGCTCCGATGCGCAGGTGACCCGTGATCAGGAAGATATCCGAGTCTACGATCTCGCCCTTCCGGCCACCACCGACCCGCAGACCATCGCCGACCACATGAAGCTGGCAAGGGCAGAGTCGGCGGGTGAAGAGAACCCGCTCGTCGTCGTCTTTTCCACCTATCAGTCGCTCGACAGGGTTGCGGACGCGCAGGCTCGCGGGGCAGGTACGTTCGATCTCATCGTGGCAGATGAGGCACATCGCACCACGGGAGCTCTGGCCGCCGAGGAGGGCTACTCGGGCTTCACGCTGGTCCACGACCACGAAAGGCTCCCATCGCGCAGGCGGCTCTACATGACTGCTACGCCACGTCTCTACAGCGATCGCGTGAAGGCAAAGGCGAAGGAGGAGGACGTCCTGCTCTGCTCTATGGATGACGAGAGCCTGTATGGGCGAGTTTTCCATCATCTGGGCTTTGGGAAGGCTGTCGAGGCAGGGCTGCTCTCCGACTACAGAGTGGTCGTCCTCATGGTTGACGAGGCCTTTGCCAACGTTGCTGCGCATGAGCCGTTGGCGGATGGGGAGCTAGATCTCAACCTCGCGGATGCGGCTCGGCTGGTGGGGATCTGGCGAGGCCTCTCCAAGCTGGGAGGAGGTGAGGAGGACTTCTCATACGATCCTGGCTCAATGCGCCGGGCGGTCGCCTTCTCGACCACGATCGCTGCTTCGAAACAGGTACGGAGCCAGCTTCCAGCGGTGGTGAACGCGGTCCGCGAGCAGGGCGACGAGGGAGTGGCTTGTGACACCCGCCACGTCGACGGAACAATGGGCGCCCTGCAGCGTGATCAGGCGCTCGGGTGGCTGCGAGCGGCCCCCCCGGAGGGGGTCTGCCGTGTCCTGAGCAATGCTCGGTGCCTCTCAGAAGGCGTGGATGTCCCCGCGTTGGATGCCGTGATCTTCATCAACCCGCGGAAGTCCCAAATTGACGTTGTCCAAGCGGTGGGCAGGATCATGCGTCAGGCGGAGGGGAAGCGCTATGGGTACGTGATCATCCCCGTGGCAGTGCCGGCTGGCGAAGACCCGGAACACGTGCTCGACGACAACAAACGCTACCAGGTCGTCTGGCAGGTGCTCCAAGCCCTTCGAGCCCATGACGATCGCTTTGACGCCGAGGTGAACAAGCTTGACCTACAGCAGCGTCGCTCAGGCCGAATCCAGGTAGTAGGAGTCGGTGGAGCGGCAGAACACGAGGCGGATCGCCTCGCCCGTCCAGAGCAGCTGTCCCTCGCGTGGCAGGGGTTGGAGGAGAAGGTCTACGCTCGAGTGGTTAAGCGGGTTGGTTCCCGAACCTATTGGGAGGACTGGGCTGAGGACGTGGCTCGGATCGCCCAAGCCCATATCACTCGCATTTCGACTTCTCTCCAGATGGAAGGCCCAGTCCGGGATGCCTTCGGTCGCTACCTAGCAGGGCTCCAGCGACTCATCAATCCAGAAGTCCAGCGGGAAGACGCGATTGAGATGCTGGCACAACACCTCATCACCATGCCAGTCTTTGAGGCCCTCTTCGGCAACTCGGAGTTCACTCAACGAAATCCAGTCTCCGAGTCCATGGCGGAAGTTGTCAGTGCGCTACACGAGGAGGAGGCGATCGAGACCGAGAGAGCAGAGCTCTCTGATTTCTACCGTTCAGTAAGGACCCGCGCCGAGGGCATCGACAACCTGGCAGGTCGGCAGAGGGTGGTAAAGGAGCTTTACGAGGTCTTCTTTAAGAGAGCCTTCCCCAAGACCGCCGAGCGCCTGGGGATCGTTTACACCCCCGTTGAGATAGTTGACTTCATGCTGAGGAGCGTCCAAGTCATTCTCCGAGACCGCTTCGGAACTGACTTCGGCGACGGTGGGGTGCATCTCATCGATCCCTTCCTTGGTACCGGGACGTTCCTCGCCCGACTGCTGCCGATCATAGAGCCCACCAATCTGGGCACCGCGTACAGAGAGCTGCTGCATGCCAACGAGATCGTCCTCCTCGCCTACTACGTGGGCGCAATCAACATCGAGCGGACCTATCACGCGCTTCGCGGTGCCGGACCTTACGAGCCGTTCCCTGGCATCGTGCTGACTGACACCTTCCAAATGGGAGAAGGTCAAGAGGAACTGATCCCCGAGTTCCTCCGGCCGAACTCAGAGCGAGCACGCCATCAGCAGTCGCTTCCGATCACGGTCGTGGTGACCAATCCCCCGTATTCCGTGGGACAAGGGTCAGAAAACGACAACAATAAGAATCTCGTCTATCCGCGGATGGACGCCCGTATCGAGTCAACCTACGCGGCGCGCTCCACCGCCACTAACAAGAAGAGCCTTTACGACTCTTATATTCGCGGCTTCCGATGGGCTTCAGACCGCATCGCAGATCGAGGCATCGTGTGCTTCGTGACCAACGGCGCTTTCATCGACTCAGGTTCGGCAGACGGCTTTCGAAAGAGCCTGGCGGACGAATTCAGTGCAATCTGGTGCCTCAACCTTCGGGGCAACCAGAGAACCTCTGGGGAGTTGTCCCGTAGAGAGGGCGGAAAGGTTTTCGGCCAGGGCAGTCGCACTCCTATCGCGATCACCATGCTGGTGAAGAATCCGGGCCACCGAGGACCGGCCAGCATCCACTATCACGATATAGGTGACTACCTGACCCGTGAGGAGAAGCTGGCCAAGCTCGGAGACTTCGGAGACATCACCGGCGTCCGATGGGAGACCATCGCGCCCAACGCCGCCGGAGACTGGATCAACCAGCGCTCCGAGCTGTTCGAGACGTTCCCGCCGCTTGGCGACAAGCTGGTCGCAGACAGAGATGTCATCTTCACCAAATACTCCAATGGCGTGAAGACGAACCGCGACGCCTGGACCTACAACTTCTCTCGGAATGTGCTCCTCTCCAACATGAAGCGGACCATCGCCGCCTATAACCAGGAGGTCGCTCGCTTTCACGCTGCCGTGGTCGAGGGAACCACCCCACCGACCAACGAAGCGCTCAATACCTTCGTTGACCCCGATCCTACTCGGGTCAGTTGGACCGTGAACCTGAAGGCTGACCTGCGTCGCGATAAGGCAGCCCAGGTCGAGCCCCAGAAGGCGGTGGCCTCCATGTACCGGCCCTTCTGCAAGCAGTGGCTATACTTCGACCGCCAATGGAACGAGAGGGTGTACCTTCAGCCGTCGCTATTTCCGACGCCCGCTCACCCGAACCGGGTGATCGCGATGCCTGGCGTCGGGAGCCGGGCACCGTCAGCCCTAATGACCGACGCCGTTCCTGATGTCCAGCTTGCATTCAACGGCCAATGTTTTCCCCGCTATTTCTACGTCCGGGCCAGCGATGGTGATGGGCTTTTCGCCAGCCGCACCGGCTTCGAGCGCCACGACGCCATCTCGGCCCGGACCCTCGAAGATTACCGACGGCGCTTCGGCGCCGAGGTGACTGCGGACGACGTCTTCCACTACGTCTACGGGATTCTGCACTCCCCGGAGTACCGGACCCGCTTCGCCGCCGAGCTGGGCAAGATGATTCCGCGGCTGCCGATGGTGGACGCCTTTGGCGAGTTCGCAGAGGCGGGTCGCCGCCTGGCCGACCTCCACGTGGGCTACGAGACAGTCGAGCCTTGGCCGCTGGACGGCTTGCCGGACGCGAGTGCCGACCCGAAGGACCTGAGAGTGGAGAAGATGCGCTTCGGTGGTGGTGCGCGCACGCCAGACCGATCCACGGTGATCGTCAACGACTTTGTTGAGCTCTCCGGGATCCCCGACGAGGCTCATCGCTACGAGGTAAGTGGGCGGTCCGCCCTTGAGTGGCTCATCGATCGCTATCGGGTGCGGGTGGACAAGGACTCCGGGATCAGGAATGACCCCAACGACTGGTCCGACGATCCCCACTACATCGTGGACTTGGTCGCTCGGATAGTACGGGTGTCAGTCGAGAGCATGGCGATCGTCGATGAGCTGGCTCGCCTAGGGATCCTTGAGAGACTATAGGTGCCTAAGGGGCGGACCCTCGGCAAGGACGATTCCGTTCGTGGTGGAGGCGCCGACCATGGTGGTCATTGGCTGTGAGGGCCGGTGTCTATGTCTCCGGCTGAGGAACAGGTCGATGGTCCTGGGAGCAGTCAGCCTTACCGTCCCTCGCCTCTTGCAGTTGGCTGAATAGGCAGTGGTTAGCCCGCAAGCTTGGAAAGCGATGCAAATGCCAGTTTCTTGGGTAGCGCGAGCATGAGATGCGCTAGGTCGATTCGACTTTGCTTCTGCGGCTACTCTGCATTAGATACTAAGCCGATCGTGAGTTTCCGGACTAAGCGGCTGCCTCAGTGATGTAGGCGAGGTGGGGGTCGCCGAAGAACCCACGGACGGTATCGGGAAGCCGTTGAAAACGGCGCAGGGCATGGTGGGCGATCGCCTTGAGTTCGTCCTTGGACTGGGGAACCTTGCGCGCGATGCGGTCGTGCTTGACGTTCTTCCTGACCCACTCGTCGGGGTTGAGCTGAGGTGAGTAGGAAGGCAGGAAGAACAGCTGCAGGCGTCCCTGGGTAGAGGCAACGAACTCTCGCACTT
>Ga0080006_1195524_pt2 | contig 65892 bp, 45 predicted proteins | sample RS3BMetagenome_FD_69209 | JGI IMG/M metagenome (GOLD analysis project Ga0080006, IMG submission 69209) | Ferric oxide microbial mat and aquatic microbial communities from Rainbow Spring, Yellowstone National Park, USA - RS3B (SPADES... ...
CGGCGCGATCGGCGACGACGCCGGCCCGTCGACCCCGGCGGGTGACGCCGGGACCCCGCCGACGAGCGTGGGCGCCGACGCGGGCGACGCGGGCGATGGCGGCGGAACCGCCGGGGGAGACGCTGCCGCGTCCGACGCGTCGGCGCAGCACGGCGGAACGGACGCGGCCGGGACCACGGCCCCGTTCGATCCGGCGAGCTGCCCCGGACCGTCGCTGACGCAAGCCCAGGCCGCGCAGTTCTTCCAGCCCGGCGCGACGCAGGCCGTGATCGGCTCGTACACGCTCTCGATGCGGCAGCGCTCCTGCAACGGGGTCACCGGCTGCGGCGCCTGGAGCACGCCCACCACCGCCGTCGGCGTCGCGCTGGGCGGAGGCACCCAGCCGCTCTCGGGCACCATCCTCTTGAACGTGCAGGGCTCGAGCGTCGTGCTCGATCTCCAGGACAGCACCGAGGAGAAGCCGTACTCGATGGGCGCGTCGTGCTCCGCGGTCGACGGCTCGCCGCAGTCGTGCGGCGCCTACGAGTACGACATGGGCGATCAGTGGGGTGGCAGCGGCGGGTACTTCCCGACGATGGCCGGCCTCACCGACGTCGACTCGAACGATGTCCTCTTGTCCGGGGTCCTCACCGCCCAGTGCCTGCGCCTCGCCTACGCGGCCCGGGACGCCAGCGGCAACGACGTCCAGCAGTTCGTGCTGCTCGCGCCCGTGTCGCCCGGGCCGCCGCTGCCGCCCGATCCGTGCCCCGGAGGCGGCAGCCCGATGGCGTGCGGCTCGCAGGCGGCGGGGCAGACGACGTGCTGCCAGAAGGGGCTCACGACGTGCCCGCAGTCGGGGTGCGACTGCTGGGCGGCGTGCCAGTGAAGGATGGTCGCGCGCCGGCAAGCGAAGGTCGGGCGCGAGTGGCCGATGGTCCTGCGTGAGCGAGCGAGAGGGGCGCGGACGCGAAGGAGGGTCGCGCGGGCGCGAGCGAGGGTCGCGGGCGCCTGAGGGATGGTTCCGGGCCGGTGAGCGAAGGTGCCGCGGCCGTGAGCGATGGTGGCGCGGGCGCGAGCGAGGGTCGCGGGCGCGTGAGGGATGGTCCCGAGCCGGTGAGCGAAGGTGCCGCGGCCGTGAGCGATGGTGGCGCGGGCGCGAGCGAGGGTCGCGGGCGCGTGAGGGATGGTCCCGAGCCGGTGAGCGAAGGTGCCGCGGCCGTGAACGATCGTTGCGCGCGCGCGAGCGAGGGTCGCGGGCGAATGAGGGATGGTCCCGAACGGGTGAGCGAAGGTGTCGCGGAAGCGAAGGATGGTGGCGGGCGGGCGAGCGAGGGTCGCAGGCGGGTGAGGGATGGTCCCGAACGGGTGAGCGAAGGTGTCGCGGAAGCGAAGGATGGTGGCGGGCGGGCGAGCGAAGGTCGCAGGCGGGTGAGGGATGGTCCCGAGCGGGTGAGCGAAGGTGTCGCGGAAGTGAAGGATGGTCCCGCGCGGGCGGGCGGTGGTCGCGCGCGAGTGCGGGATGGTCCCGTGGGGCTGGGCGAAAGTCCCGTGAGGGCGAAGGATCGTTGCGGGCGGGTGAGCGGCGCTCTCGTGCGAACGGGGGCCGGCCGATGGCGAGCCGGCGAACGTCGCGGGCGAGTGGCGGGTGATCCCTCGCGGGCGAGCGAAAAACCCACGCGAGCGACGAGCCGTTTCCGACGTGTGGGCAAAGGTCCGTGGACCGTCTACGGCACGATCGCCCCGGTCACGTACTCCACGCGCGTCTTCTGCCCCTCGAAGGTGACCGCCGCGACGTCGATGCGCACGCGCATGACGTCCTTCATCGCCTTCAGCCGCCGCTCCCACAGCCGCTCGACCGCGCGCACGATCCGCCGGCGCTTGTCGGGGCCGATGCTCTCGAAGGGGCGCTCGAAGGCGCCGGGCCCGCGCGTCCGCACCTCGACGACGACGACCAGCGGGCCGCTTCGTGCCACCAGATCGAGCTCGAGCTTGCCGACGCGCACGTTGCGCGCGAGCAGAACGAAGCCGCTGGCGACCAGGTAGTCGGCGACCGCGAGCTCGGCGCGGCGCCCCAGCTCGTCGCGCGTCAGTGGGGCGTGACGCCCTGCGAGTTGCCGCAATTCCCCGCCGACGGGTCGCAGTTGGCGCCGCAGGAGTTCACAGGGTCGAAGGCGGTGCCGTTCTTGATGCAGTACGCGCCGGTGAGCTCCGCGGCGACGTTCGGGATGGGGCTCACGAGCTGCGTGCAGCTGAAGCCGCTCGGGCACGTGCAGTAGTTGGCGCCGTCATTGGTCTGGCCGTTGACGTTGGCGCAGCGGCACGAGCAGTACACCGCCTTGTCCGCCGTGCGGTCGGCGCAGTTCGGCGGCACCGCGGCCTCCCCGAAGCCGGTGGTCGAGTCGTACTTCGGGTTGAGGTACATGCCGGTCGACGGATCCTTGCCGTCGACGGCCTGACTGAAGCCGGGGATGCAGCAGCCGGCCGGCGGGCTGTTGCCCTGAGTGCAGGACTGCGTCCCCGGGACCGGCGTGCCGTCGGGGTTCTGTCCGTACGGGCACGTGACGCGCCCCTGGAAGTGGTTCACCAGGCACAGGCGCGTCTGGCACTGGAAGCTGTTCGGCTCGACGCTCACCTCGTTCTTGTCGAAGCCGGTGAACGACGTCACGTACTCCTGCTCGGGCACGCACGGGTCGCCGATGCCGGTGGAGTTGCACCCTCCGGCTCCGAGGAGCACGACAACGGCGGCGGAAGCGGCCAGAGCGGCCATGATCGAACGGGTCATCGTGTCGGCTCTCCCTCGGCGCCCCCGGCGGCGCCGGCAACGTATCGACAGGACGTGCGCGCGCGTCAGGCAGCGCAAAGTAGCGTGCGCCGCGAAAGGGCGTCAACAGCGATCCATGGTGACCCAAGGCCATTTCCGTCATCGAGGTCGGAACCACATTGAGCGCGCGCCAGGCGCACGTCACCATGACGTCTTTGTCGCCGCGCGCTGGGGCGTTTCGCCTTGACAACGGAGAATCACGCTCCGTACCATCACGCGGCTCGACGAGAGTATCTTACGAACATCGTTGAGATTTTTTGATGCGCGCGGAGACGGAGGGTCGCGAAGCTCGCGAGGCTCCGTGCGCAACTCCACGCCGCACTCGAAACCTCGAGATCCCGCTCGACATGAGGGAGCACGACGATGCGTAGACTGCTAACGCGCGGTGTTTGGGTGTCGGCGCTGGCGACGGCGATCTGCCTGACGGGCACGAACGCCGAAGCGCAGCGCCACCACAAGAAGAAGCCGGCCCAACCCGCGCAACCAGCGCCCGTCGATCTCGACTCCGACTCGTCGTCAGCGCCTGCCAAGGGCCAGAGCGGTCCTGTCAGCGTGGACAACTCGCCGCCGCCGCAGGCCGGTCAGCCGACCGAGGCCGCCGCGCAGGCCAAGCGCCTCTACGAGAGCGAGAAGTGGTGGGACGCCGCGCAGGCGCTCTACCGCGTGTCGACCGGCGAGACCGGCGACGACGAGGGCAACAAGCAGATCGCGCAGTTCAACCTCGCGAAGGCCCTCTACAAGCTCAAGTTCTTCCAGGCGGCCTACTCGATCTTCAGCGAGATCGCCGAGAAGCCGAACCACATCAAGTACAACGAGACGCTGCTCTGGCTGGCCAAGCTCGCCACCGACCTTCCGGAGCCGGCCGACATCGTCGAGCGCGTCGGCAAGTACAACGAGGAGCAGATCCACAAGTTCGACAACAAGGAACAGCAGGATCTGTACTGGCAGCTCAACTACCTGCTCGGCCGCTACAAGTACCGCAACGGGCAGTACCCCGAGGCGCTCGCGCTCTTCCAGAAGGTCAACCGCAAGAGCAAGTACTACGTGCAGGCGCAGTTCTTCGGCGGCATCTCCAACGTGCAGCTGCGCCAGAGCAAGCCGGCGGTGCAGGCGTTCCAGCGCATCCTCGGCGCCATCGAGGACGGCGACGTCGACGTCGAGGACGAGGCGCGCATGCGCGACCTCGCGTACCTGTCGATGGCGCGCACCTTCTACTCGGCGAGCATCAAGCTCGACGATCAGACCAACGCGCCGACCGTCGACCAGACGCGCCTGTCGGCCGCCGTGAAGTACTGGAACAAGGTCGACGTCTCGAGCGAGTACTGGCTCGACGCCCTCTTCGAGGAGTCGTGGGCGTACTTCATGGCGGGCGACTACAGCCACGCGCTCGGCAACATCCACACGATCGAGTCGCCGTACTTCCCGCACGCGTACTACCCCGAGGCCGACGTCCTCAAGGCGGTCATCTACTTCTCGAACTGCCAGTACGACGACGCTCTCACGATCGTCGCGAAGTTCAGGAGCAAGTACGAGCCGATCCGCGACGAGCTGACGAAGATCCTCGACAAGTTCAAGAAGGGCTCCAACCAGGAAGACGAGTTCTACAAGTTCCTGAAGGACGTCCGCGACGACAAGGCGCACCTCGATCCGAAGATCGCCCCCATCGTCAAGACGTCGCTGTCCGACCGCCAGCTGCTCCGCAACCTCGAATACGTGCACGTGCTCGACGAGGAGGAGAAGCACTTCTCCAAGGCGCCCTCGAGCTTCAAGAACTCCAAGGTGGCGGACCTCGTGAAGGACGCGGTGCACGACGCGCGCGAGCTCGCCGTGCGCAACGCGGGCGACCTGGCGCGCGCTCGCTACGAGCGCAACCTGTCGGACCTCAACGAGCAGCTCCGCAACGGGCAGAAGATCCTCATCGACATCACCGCCGCGCAGCGCAACCAGCTCGACCAGGCCATCCAGAACGCCCAGGTCACGGTGGAAGAGTCGAAGGCCAACATCGTCAAGCCCGACGACGAGCACGTCATCTGGCCGTTCAAAGGCGAGTACTGGCGTGACGAGCTCGGGTTCTACCGCCAGACGATCACGTCGAAGTGCGGGAGGTGAGCGGAATGAATCTCGTTCTTTCGCGTCGTCGGAGCCTTCCGACGCTGGGTTGGATGTGGGTGGTCGTCCTCGGGCTCGCCGGCGGTCTGAGCATCGCTCGTCCGGCGCAGGCAGCCAGCTCGTCGTCCTCGTCGTCGGGTGACTCGAGCGCCTCGTCGTCCTCGTCGACGATGGCGTGCATCGGCGACAAGGCCAAGCAGGCCCTGACCGAGTGCCCGGGCGGCCCGCAGCTGCACCCGTCGGCTCGCGGCAAGGAGCCGACGATGTCGTTCCACTCGAAGGTGGAGGACATCAAGAAGGGCGACAAGAAGATCGCCATCGGCGGGCCCGACGTCTCGATGCTCGCCGGCATGCGCGACCAGCGCAAGTCGGCCCTCAAGCAGCGCGTGCTGGCGCTGCTCATCACCGAGATCCAGCAGCTCGAGTCGCTGCTCAAGGCGACCGAGCTTCGGTCCAAGGACCGGCCGATGCTGCTGCGTCGCCTGGCGGAGGACTACGTCGAGCTCGAGAACGCCGCCTTCCGCGAGAAGACCGAGGCGGAGGTCCGGCGCGACCAGTTCAAGAGGACCAACCCGCGCGAGGCCGGGCGCCAGCAGGCGATCGCCAACTCGCGCGCGCGCACGCTGGCGGCCGCGCGCAAGGCGGCCATCAACTACTACACGACGCTGGTCGACGATTACTCGGGCCAGCCGTCGCAGCGCTTCCCGAAGAACCCGCCGCCCGCGTACCCGCTGCTCGACGAGGTCTACTACTACCTCGCCTACGAGTACGAGCAGGCCGGCGACACCGCGAACGCGCGTCGCGTCTACCTCGACCTCATCACGAAGACGCCGAACTCGAAGTACATCCCCAACGCGTACCTCGCGTTCGGAGAGCTCTTCTTCAACGAGGCGCTGAGCGATCCCAGCAAGTGGGAGCCCACGAAGCAGGCGTACCAGAAGGTCATCTCGTACCCGCCGCCGCAGAACAAGGTCTACGGTTACGCCTGGTACAAGATCGCCTACGTCTTCTGGAACATGGGCGATCTGCCCCACGCCCTCGAGGCGTTCAAGAAGACGATCGACTTCGGCGTGCAGTTCTCGCAGCTGCCGAACGCGAGCAAGCTGGCCGAGAGCGCCCGCAAGGACGTCATCCCGGTGTACGCGCTCGCGGGCAACCCGAGCGACGCCTACAACTTCTTCAAGGGCATCAGCGGCGACCAGCCCGGGTCGAACGCGAAGACCTTCAAGATGATGGACGACCTGGGCCAGAACTACCTGGACACGGGTCACTATCCCGAGGCGATCGCGCTCTACCGCGACCTCATGGTCCGCGACAACGCGAGCGACAGGACCTGCGAGTACCAGTCGCGCATCACGCAGGCGACGATGGCCATGAAGTCCGGCGACAAGACGGCCATCGTCAACGAGCTGAACAACCAGTTCAAGCGCTACGAGAAGTTCAAGAACGAGAACCACTCGGCCGACGCGAAGCAGACGTGCGCGAACCGCACGGCGGCCCTCGCGACCGAGACGGCGATGGCCTGGCACCTCGAGGCGGTGGGCTCGAACGGCCAGCGCGGCACCGGCGACACGAGGACGATGGACCTCGCGTCCATCCTCTACAAGAAGGTCTCCGACACCTTCACGGCCGACGAGTTCTCGAAGTTCACCTTCCCGCGCCTCGTGAAGGAAGACTGGCCGACGATCTACAAGATCAAATACAACATGGCCGACCTGCTCTATTACAGAGCAGAGAACGCGCCGACTCCCGAGGCGTGGGCCAGGTGCGGTCCGGCGTTCGACGCGGTCGTGCAGGAGGACCCGAAGGGGCCCGACGCGGCCAACGCCGCCTACGCCGCGGTGCTCTGCTACCAGAACGTCTACCTCGCGCAGCACGCGAAGGGGTCCGACAAGAAGGGCACGGGCAACCTGCCGGGCGTCGGCCACAAGATCAGCCAGGACTCCGACGAGAAGTACAAGCCGAAGGAGATGACCGACTCCCAGAAGGCGATGATCTCGTCCTTCAACCGGTACGTCTGCTACATCCAGCCCGACAAGAACGACGCGGACGGCCAGAAGCAGCTCGTCGAGGTCAAGTACGCGCGCTGCCGCCTGTACTTCGAGGCGCAGCACTGGGAAGAGGCGGCGGCGTGCTTCCGCGAGGTCGCCTACGACCACCCCGACAACGACTCGGCCCCGTACGCCGCGCAGCTCTACCTCGAGAGCGTCAACGTCCTGACGTTCCACGGGATGCCGAACCGCCCCTCGTGCATCGACGACATGATCGGCGACGTGCCGAAGTTCATCGACATGTTCTGCTCGGGGGACAAGGCGCAGAAGAACGAGGACGTCTGCACCATCCTCACCAAGGTGCAGTGCGACATCCAGCGTCTGCGCGCGGAGCACATCGTCAAGGAGGCGGACAAGGGCGGCAACAACGCGCTCGAGCTCTTCGAGAAGGGCGGCAAGGCGTACTTCGACCTGTGGGAGAAGTACGGCGCGACGCCGCTGCGCAACAACCAGCCGCCGCAATGCGAGAAGCTCGACGAGATCGTCGAGAACGCGGCGCGGGCGTTCCAGGCGGGCCACCTCGTCGCGAGCGCGATCCGCGCGCGCATGGTGCTGCTCAACCCGCAATACCGGATGGAGAAGAGCGAGCTCGCGAAGGACGCGATGTTCAGGATCGGCGGCAACTGGCAGGCGATCGCGGTCTACGACGCCGCCGCCGACTGGTACGAGCGCTACGCGAAGGAGAACCCGCACAGGCAGACGTGCGTCGGCGGGTCGCCGTGCGCCGCGGACAAGGCGCTCTCCGACGCCGTCGTGCTCCGCCTCGGCCTCGGCCAGGAGGATCTCGCCGTCGCCGACGTGAAGCTGTACCAGAAGGACTACGGCAACTCGAAGCCGAGGGAGACGGCGCAGATCGCCTTCGCCATCGGCGCGCACTACGCCGACAAGGAAGACTGGGAGAGCGCGCGCAAGGCGCTGTCGGGCGCCCTCGGCACGCTCAACCGCGCGCCCCCGGACATCCAGCTCCAGGCGCACGCGACGCTCGCGCGCGCGCTGATGCACCTCAAGCAGCACGCCAACGCGATGAGCGAGTACGACCGCGTGCGCAAAATCTGGGGCGACGGGACCGCAGCGCAGGCGAAGATCGCCGACGCGTACAAGGACGAGGGCGCGGACTCGCAGCAGCGCCGGCTCGGCCGCGCGCTCGACGCGGTCGGCGAGGCGATGTTCTACGCGGCCGAGGAGAAGAAGAAGACCAAGGTCGATTCGCTGCCGTTCCCCGTCTACAAGGGCAAGGGCGACAAGGACAGCATCCAGAAGTTCATGCAGAAGACCCTGATGCCCTGGGTGCACAAGAAGCAGACGGTCATCGAGGAGGTCGACAAGGAGTACCAGAAGGTCACCGAGCTCCAGCCGGTGCCGCCCCCCCGCTGGGTCATCGCCGCCGCGTCGCGCGCGGGCCTGATGTGGGGCAACTTCGTCGACGACTTCCGCAAGGCGCCGTACCCCAAGGACTGGGACAAGAAGGGCTTCGTGCCCGGCACGGGCGACACGCTGTCGTGGAACGAGGTCAAGGCCACCTACCTCGAGCACCTCGACGAGGCGTCCGAGCCGATCAAGAAGAACAACGCCAAGCCGGCGCTCAAGCGCTGCCTGGACGACTCGGTCAAGTACCAGTACTTCGACGAGTACTCGCGCGACTGCGAGAAGTGGCTCGCGAAGAACTACAAGACCGAATACCACGTCATCGACGAGCTGCGCGGCGCGCCCACGCTGTCGAACAGCGGTCTCGACGATCGGCCGCCGCCGCTCATCGTCGGCGGGCAGATGTGGCACCCGATGGATACGGGGCCGGTGACCGAGAAGGTGCAGGTCGTCGACTCCGACAACCCGGAGCCGAAGAAGAACGGCAAGAGGCGGAAGTGAGCCGAGGGGCCAGCGAGGGTAGGACGATGAAGAACACCGGAAGCGTTCTGGCCATCGGCTTGGTGGCTGCGCTCGTCGCGCAGGGGGCGCTGGGCTGCGGCGGTGGCAACGCCGCCGTCAAGACCGCACATCATGGCGGCGGGGCAAGTGCGGCGAAGCCGGCCGTCGAGCAGAAGGCGCTCGACCGCTTCAACGAGGCGCTCGACGCCTTCAACGGGCACGACAAGGCCAACGACTGGAACGACCAGACGTGCGCCGACGTCGCCAAGCAGTTCGAGGCGGCGGCGTCGGCCAACTCCAGCCCGTTTCCCGAGGCCAAGTACGACGCCGGCCTGGCGTACCAGCGCTGCGGGGACGACAAGGACGCGAAGGACCTGTTCCAGCAAGCCATCTCCGACGACCCGAAGTTCCACTTCGCGCGCGCGCAGCTCGCGCTCTACCAGTTCAAGGCGGACGGCAACGTCGACGCGGCCATCACCGCGCTCGAGCAGGCCGTCACCGACGCGAACTTCCAGAACGTGCCGGCGCTCGTCGACCTGGCGATGTTCCAGATGATGCGCGACTCCGATCAGGTCGGCCCCAACTGCCACACCCGGTCGGGCGGCAAGGACGTCGATCTGCAGGACTTCGACTGCGCGAAGCTGAACCTGCAGCGCGCGCTCGCCATCGACGACGGCTACATGCCGGCGTTCAACCAGCTGGCGCTCTACTACTTCGGCAGCGCGAAGAAGAAGGCGGGCGGCCGCCGGATCGGACGCACCATCGCCACGAACGCGGCGATCGCCAAGCGCGGCGACGTGCAGCAGCTGCAGCTCGCGGCGCTCGTGTGCTCGCAGGCGCAGCGCAAGAACAAGAACTACGCGCCGATCCACAACACGTCGGGGCTCATCCTGAACGAGATGGGGGAGCTCAACAGCGCGGTGAAGGAGTTCCAGACGGCGACGGCGCTCGATTCGCACTTCTTCGAAGCGCAGATGAACCTCGCCGCGATCAACCTGAGCTTCCGCGGCTTCGACAAGGCGGAGGCGGCGTATCGCAAGGCGCTCGAGATGCACCCCAACGACTACGACGCCCACCTCGGGCTCGCGCTGGCGCTGCGCGGTCAGATCGACGACTCGAACTACGACAAGGAAGTCGCCGCCGCCCAGGCGGAGCTCGACGCTTGCAAGAAGATCGATCCGGCGCGCCCGGACGCGTACTTCAACGAGGGCATCCTCACGCAGGAGTTCAAGGCCAAGGGCGCCGGCGGGACCGACAAGGCGATCGCCGTCTACCAGCAGGCGAAGACCATCTTCCAGACCTTCCTCGACAAGGCGGCCGACAAGCCGGAGTACGCGGGCGCCGTCAAGAAGGCCAAGGAACGCATGTCGGACATCGACGATACGATCACGTTCCTCCAGGCCGGCGCGCCGAGCAACAACGCGACGCCGTCGCCGGCTCCGAGCGACAGCAGCGCAGCGCCCGCCGCGTCGTCGAGCGGCGCGGCGGCTCCCGCCGGTTCGGCGGCTCCGGCGGCAGCCTCGTCGGCTTCGGCGGCTCCGGCCAAGTGAGGACGATGCCCGCTGCCCGGATCACGGGAACCCGGGAGGCCCGACGGATGTCTCAAAGGCAAACGCACATCATGCCGAGGTCCTTTCGGCGCGCGGGACGAGACGCCGCGGTGACGATGAATCGCGTTGACCTCGATGCTTATGGCACGTACACTTTTACTGTAATTCAGGCGGACATTTCCGTTTGAATTGAAACCCGGTCGTTCGCCGGCGCGAACATCACCGACGGAGTGACGTCATGAAGCGCACGAACAAGTGGTTGCTGGGCGGGCTCGTAGCGGCGTCGATGCTCATGCTCTCGGCGCAGTCCTTCGCACAGGACGCGCCGGGCGGCGGCGGCAGTGACGTCCAGTCGACGGCCGGGGGCGGCAGCGGTGGATCCAGCGACTACGGGTACAAGTTCTCGGACGATCCGCTCAGCGCCGGCGGCTTCGGGCCCGCCGACGCGACGATTCGCGTGCGTCCGGGACCGGTGCGCACGACGCTCATTCGTCCGCGTACGTCGTTCGTTCCGGAGATGCTCAAGTCGGTCGAGAACATCTGAGGCAACATCGATGGACAGCCAGGGCAAGGCGAAGGTCGCTCTCACGTTCGCGCTGTACCAGGGCGACCAGCTGGTCCGCCGGGATACGATCGCGCAGGACATCGTCAAGGTCGGCAAGGACCCGCGCAGCCACCTGCGCGTCGACGACGAGCTTGCGTCGCGCATGCACGCGGTGATCGAGGTCGCATCCCCGGCCGACATCACGCTGATCGATCTCGGCAACGAGCCCGGCACGCTCGTCAATGGCCAGCGCGTCAACAAGTGCAAGGTCCGCCCTGGCGATCAGATCCAGATTGGATCCACGCTGATTGTGCTCGAGAACGCGGAGCCCGCGAGCGCGGCCGTCGCGGCGCCCGCGGCGGCGATGCCGACCCCCGGAATGGCATTCGCGTCGGAGGCGGCTGCGCCTGCACCGCCGCCCAGCGCTCCGCCGGCGGCGCCATCCTCGAATCCGTTCGGCGGAGCGAATCCGTTCGCCGCGGCACCGGCGGCAGGGGCCAACCCGTTCGCGGGTGCCAACCCGTTCGCGGCGGCCGGCGCTGCGCCCCCGGCGGCACCGTTCGCCGCGGCTGCGGGGTCCACGCCGTTCGCGGCGGCCGCCGCCGCGCCGTTCGCCTCCGCGGCGGCGCCCGTCGTCGCGACGCCCGGCCTCGGGATCGAGCCCCCGATCGACGGCGGCGCGGGCGGCTTCACCTACTCGATGGTCAAGAGCGGTCCCGACGTCAGCCCCGACGAGGTCGAGGTCGCGCACCTGTCGGCCATCGAGGTGATGATCTTGTGGGACACGAACGTGCTCCACGTGTCGCACCTGACGCCGCCGCGCTCGTTCTACGTGGGCGAGGAGCTCGGCGACAAGGTCAAGTGCGACTACTTCATCCCGAGCGAGACGCTGGGCACGACGCGCGCGCCCGTCGTCGTGTCGCGCGGGCTGGGGGCCTCGCTCGTCATCCTGCCGAGGACGCGCGGGTACGTGGACGTCCCCGGGCAGGGCAAGGTCAGCCTGGCGGACCTCGTCTCCTCGGGGCGCGCTCGCCCCTCGAGCGAGATGAGCGGCGCCTACGAGTACGAGCTGCCGGCCGGCGCGAAGGCGCGGATGGAGATCGAGGGCAGCTCGCTCGTCTTCCAGATCGGCGCCGTCAACGCGGGCAAGCGCGTGCCCGTCGGCTTCCTCGCCACGTCGGAGCCCGCCGCGTTCCTGTACACGGGGCTCTCGTTTCTCCTGCACATGGGGCTCGTCGCCGTCTTCGCGTTCTTCATGCCGAGCATGCGCGGCGACGACAGCGAGTCGATCGACCGCGACCAGATCCTCATGATGCAGAAGCTGCTCGACGCCGCCGCCGAGCGCGAGCAGGAGGAGCGCGACGATCAGACGCCCGATCAGGCCAACGATCAGAAGGAGGGCGGCACCGGCACCCGCGCCAAGGGCGAAGAGGGGTCGATGGGCAACCCCAACACGAAGGACACCGGGCACAAGTACGGCGTCCAGGGTCCCAAGGACAACCCCGACCCGCACCTCGCCAAGCAGGCCGCCCTGCAGGAGGCCGCGCAGTTCGGCATGATCGGCCTCATCTCCACCATGGGCGGCGGCGATCCCAATGCGCCGACCGCGCCGTGGGGCCGTGAGGACTCGCTCGGCCAGGACGAGAAGAGCGCGCGCGGCAACATGTTCGGCGACACCATCGGCGACTCGTTCGGCGCGGGCGGCCTCGGCCTGTCGGGCGTCGGCGAGGGCGGCGGCGGACGTGGTGAAGGCATCGGTCTCGGCAACTTCGGTGGCCTGGGGCACGGCGCCGGCACCGGCACCGGGCAGGGCATCGGCAGCGGGCGCGGTCGCCTCGGCGGCGGCCACCAGGTCCGTGCGCCGCGACTTCGCGAGGGTGCGACGAGCGTCAACGGCCGCCTCCCGCCGGAGGTCATCCAGCGCATCGTGCGCCAGAACTTCGGCCGCTTCCGCCTCTGCTACGAGAACGGGCTGCGCAACAACCCCAACCTGCAGGGCCGCGTCACCGTCAAGTTCGTCATCGACCGCAGTGGTGCGGTCGCCATGACGGCCGACGGCGGGAGCGACATCCCGGATTCGGCCGTCGTTCAGTGTGTCGTCCGTGGGTTCGGCAACCTCTCGTTCCCGCAGCCCGAGGGCGGCATGGTCACGGTCGTCTACCCGATCATGTTCAACCCCGGCGATTGACCGAGCCCTCCGGCGGGAGCGGAGAGCTCCAGGTCAGCGAGCGCGGTCGGCGGAGAAGCCGACCGCGCTTCGTTTTTTTGTGGCGTGGAGCAGTAGACGCCGCGCGCGCGCTTCTCGTACACTCCCGCGCGTCATGAGCGCGAACACCGCCAAGACTCTGCTCGTCGCCGCCACGGCGCTCGCCGCCGCCGCTTGCAGCCGCAACGCCATCGACGCGGTGAACCTCGCCAACGAAGGCGATCAGGAGAAGGCGACCAACCTGGAAGGCGCGATCTCCAAGTACGACCAGGCGACGAAGCTCGATCCGACCAACGCGCGGATCTGGTGGAAGCTCGCGCTCGCGTACGAGAAGAAGGAAGACTGGCAGAAGTGCGCCAGCACCTGCGTCAAGGCGGAAGAAGCGGCGGAGGCGGCCGACAAGAAGAAGACGCACGCCGACTACTACTTCCGTCAGGGCTGGGCGCTCGAGCAGCTCGCCGAGAAGGGTGAGGGCTCGTGGGCCGATGCCAAGGCGCCCTTCCAGACCGCCGCCCAGCTCGACCCGAACTACGCGCAGGCGTACGGCGAGCTCGGTTGGGTGCTCATTCACACGGACGACGAAGCGGGCGCCATCCAGAGCTGGACGAAGGCGCTCGAGACGCAGCCCGATCAGACACTCTACTACGTGAGCCTGGCCGACGAGTACAACCGCCTGATGTTCTACGATCAGGCCGAGCAGGTGCTGCGCGAGGGCCTGTCCTTCGCGAAGGAGGACGACAAGCACCTCTTCAACATGCACGCGCTCCTCGGCAGCATCCACGAGACGAAGGGGGACATCGCGCGCGCCGTCACCGAGTACGAGGCGGCGAAGAAGGCGTGCGAGGCCGACCGGTGCAACAGCCACAAAGAGGCCTACTTCAATCTCGGCACCGCCTACGCCGAGCTGACCCCCCCCAAGAAGAACGAGGCGATCCAGCAGCTGCAATCGTTCTGGAAGATCACCTGCAAGGGAGCGCTCGCCGCCAAGTACGGCGACCAGTGCGCGCAGTCGCAGGAGATCGTCCGCCGCATGGGCGGGGCGCTTCAATAAATCAGGTGGTGGCAACGGTCGCGACCAGGCGTCCGCGGAGCGGCCGAGCTCCGTTCGCGCGCCCCGGTGCGCCCACCTCACCAACGCGCCCGGGCCAACCCGACGCGGTCTGGACCCCGTCGGAAAAACCTGGGACGGCCTCGGCGGACCGACGTCGGACCGCGGACGCGCACGTCTCGTGGTTCGAAAATACGCCGCGGATTCCAGGACGCTCGGCGGTATAGTGTCGAGCGGGACGAGGCCGCGAAGGCCCCCACTTCGAGGCTGCGCTCTGGTACCGTTTGCTTTGCGCCGTCGGCCCTCGCGAGACGCGGGGCGCCGACGTGCCACTGGCGACTGCGACGTGACGACGCGCGAACACGCCATGACTTCCCCTTGAGCGGTCGAACGAACCGAGGCGATCGATGGAGCTAGAGGAGCGTCTTTCGTACCTGGAGAACGTCCGCGACTGGCAGAGCCTCGTCGAGGAGCTGGAGAAAGGGATTGCGTCTTCGGCGGCCAACGCCGCCAAGGCGCAGTTCCATTTGAAGCTCGGGCGCGTCCTCGAGACGAAGTTCCTGTCCGGCGTCAAGGCGCTGAAGCACTTCCAGGACGCGTACAAGCTGAATCCGGCGCTGACCGAGAGCCTCGAGGCCGCGCGCGGCGTGTACTGGGAGCTCGGCAAGTTGAACATGGTCCAGAAGCTCCTCGAACTGGAGCTGAAGGCCGGCGCCGATGGTGCGCATGCCAGCGCGCTCCTCCTGGAGCTGGGCGACGTGCTCTGCGATCAGGGCGATCACGAGAAGGCCGCGGCGACGTACGCGCGCAGTCTCGGCATGAGCGGAGGCAAGAACCCGGAGGCGAGCGCGTGCCTCGCCGACGTGCAGGCCGAGGCGGGCGCCTGGCAGGAGCACCTGGCCGGACTGATTCGCAGCGCGACCGAAACGACGGACGTCGCGGCGAAGGGGAGGCTCTTCTTGCGTGCCGCCCGCGTCGCGCGTCGCTTCGCCGCCGAGGAGGTGGAGGGGTTGCTCGCGCGCGCGTACGCCGTGGGCAGCGGCGATCGGCAGATCGCGGCACTCTACGAAGGGCTGCTCGCCGAGCAGGGGCGCTTCGACGCCCTCGAACAGACGCAGCACCAGGTGCTGAAGCAGGCCGCCGACGTCCACGCGCGCGCGCAGCTCGCGCTGTCCTTCGGCACGCGCTGGGTGCTGCGGCACCAGAACGTCGACGTGGGCACGCGCTTTCTCGAGGAGGCGCTCAAGCTCGACTCGGACAACGAGGGTGCGTTCTTCTTCCTGCGCGAGGCGTACGGCAAGAAGGGGGGCGACTGGGATCGCGTCCTGACCATCGCCGAGGAGGCCGCCACGCGCGCCGAGGACGGGAACAACACGTTCCTGCTCGCCCAGGCGGGCACGATTGCGTGGCGTCAGCTCGGCAACCTGATCCGCGCGCGCCACTCGTTCGAGCGGCTGAGCGCCGTCTCGCCCGAGCATCCGCAGCTCCGCGCGTTCGAGGCCCAGATCGGCGAAACGCTCAAGCCGGCGAGCTCGTCGAAGGCGCCGACCACCGGCGCGGCGACGCCGCCGCAGCCGCCCGTCGCCGCACGCGGCGCGGAGGCACCTCTCTCTCAGGTCCCGACGCCGCGCGCGCCGACGCCGGTCGAGAGCACGCCCCCGGTGCCCGCCGCGCCTCCGCCGGCCGCGGCACCGCCCGTCGCTCCGGAGCCGGCGCCCGCCCCGGCGGCCGCGCCGCCCGCGGCGACCGACGAGGGGGACGCGGCGAAGATCGCCGAGCTGCGCGCGCTGGCCGACAAGCAGGAGTCGGCCAAGCGGTACAACGAGTACGTCAAGACGTTGCTCCAGCTCGCGTCGGTGGTGCCGGAGCTCGACGAGAAGGTGGCCCTCTATTGCAAGGCGGCCGACCTGTACGTCTCGAAGTTCGCCAACCAGGCGGAAGCCGTGAAGGCGTACGAGGCGGTGCTCGCGATCGACCCCGACAACGCGCAGGCCGTCGAGTACCTGCGCCAGATGTACGAGAAGCGTCGCGACTGGGAGAAGCTCCTCGGTCTGCAGCGCCGCGAGGCCGAGCGGCTGCCGGCGGGGGCCGATCGGGCGGGCAAGTTCCTCGAGATCGCGAAGCTCGCCACCGAGCGCGTGAAGAAGCCGGAGATCTGCATCGATCTCTGGCAGGAGGTACTGGCCAGCGACGAGTCGAACGCCGAGGCGCTCGGCGCGCTCGGGGGCCTGTACGAGCGCGCGAAGGATTTCGAGAAGCTGGCGAGCGTCCTCGAGCGCCAGGCCGAGATCACCTTCGACGCGCCGGCCAAGATCCAGGTGCTCACGAAACTGGGCACGATCTACGGAGACCGGCTGAACAACGACGAGGGCGCGGTCAACGCGTGGCGCGCGCTGCTCACGCTCGACCCGAACGACCGTCGCGCGCAGGACGCGCTCAAGAAGAAGTACCTCGCGCTCGGCCGCTGGGACGACCTCGAGGTCTTCTACGCCGAGAGCGGCAAGTGGGACGAGTTCATCCGCGTCCTTGAGCAGCAGGAGGCGAAGGAGACGAACCCGCCGGCGAAGATCTCGCTCCTCTTCAAGATCGCGCAGCTCTGGGCCGACAAGAAGCAGAAGCTGGATCGCGCCGCCAAGTCCTACGAGAAGGTTCTCGAGCTCGAGGCCGACAACCTGCAGGCGGCCGAGGCGCTCATCCCGATCTACACGAGCTCCAACAACGCCAAGGCGCTGGCCAACGCCATCGAGGTCAAGCTCGGCCACGAGCAGGAGCCGACGTCGAAGCTCGATCTGTACCGGGAGGTCGCCGCCCTCTACGAGGGCAAGGTCAAGGATCCGCAGAAGGCATTCGACCGCTATCTGGCCGCCTTCGAGCTGTTCCCCGGCGACGCGCGCACGAGCGAGGACGTCGAGCGCGCGGCGAAGGTGACCTCCCGCTGGGAGGAGGTCGTCGCGTCGTACCGGCGCGCCATCGAGGCGGCCGACACGAACGGCGAGCGCGACACCGCTGTCATGCTGCGGCTGCGGCTCGGGCGCGTGCTCGTCGACAACCTGCAGAAGATCGACGAGGCTCTCGACGCGTACCGCTCCGTCTACGACGCGGACGGCGAGAATGCAGAGGCGATCGCCGCCCTGGAGCGGCTGTACCGGCACACCTCGCGGTTCACCGACCTGCTCGGCATCTACGAGAAGAAGCGCGATCTGTCGACCACGCCCGAAGAGAAGAAGGCGATCAACTACGAGATCGCGAAGCTGTACGAGAACGAGATCAAGGACGTCGACAGGGCGATCGACACCTACGTGCAGGTCCTCGAGGACGAGGCGAGCGACGCGCAGGCGCTCGCATCGCTCGACGTCCTCTACGGGCGACTCGGGCGCTGGGAACCGTACGTCGACGTCCTTCGCCGACGCATCGAGCTCGACGTGGGAGAGGCCGAGCTCATCGACCTCAAGTTCCGTCTCGGTCAGACGCTCGAGACGCACCTGCAGGACGCGAACGGCGCGCTCGAGAACTACCGGGAGATCCTCTTCCTCGACCCGCAGCACGAGGGGGCTCGCACGGCGCTCGAGAAGATGCTCGAAGGCGACCTGCGCGCCGAGGCGGCGAGCATCCTCGAGTCCATCTACGAGGAGCGCGGCGACTGGCCGAAGCTCATCAACGCCCTCGAGATCCTCAGCGCCAGCCAGGGTGACGTCGAGAAGCGTGTCGCCCTCAAGCGCAAGGCGGCTCGGATCAGCGCCGAGCGGATCAACGATTTCAAGCACGCGTTCGCCGCCCTCGCCTCCGCGCTCCGCGACGATCCGGCGCTGGCGGAGACCCGCGACGAGATCGAGCGCATCGCGGAGAGCTCGGGCGCCCAGCGCGAGCTCGTGGCGCTCTACGGCGAGCTCGCCGAGACCATCACCGACGCCTCGCTGGCGCGCGACTACTGGCTCCGCATCGCCGGCATCGACGACCGCCTGGGCGACGTCGATCAGGCGGCGCAGGCCTATTACAAGGTGCTCGCGATCGATCCGGCCGACGCTGAGGCGCTCGCCGCGCTCGAGCAGCTCTTCACGCGGACGCAGCGCTGGCAGGACCTCGTCGGCGTCGTGGAGCGGCGCATCGAGCAGACGAGCGACGCCAAGGAGCGTGACGCGCTCTACGCGTCGATGGCGCAGATCTACGACGAGCGACTCGGCCGGCCCGAGGACGCCGTCGCGGCGTACAAGAAGGTCCTCGAGCTCGATCCGGGCAACGAGAGGGCGCTCAAGGCGCTCGACGACCTGTTCACGCGCCAGAAGATGTGGAGCGAGCTGGCCGAGAACCTCGAGGCGCAGCTCGCCCTGGCCGCCACGGACGACGCGCAGCTCGCCTTGATGCTGCGCCTGGCGGCCCTGCGCGAGCGCGAGATGGGCATGATCGACGTCGCGATCGAGGGCTACCGCCAGGTCCTCGAACGGGCGCCGACCAACGCGCAGGCCCTCGCCGCGCTCGAGCGGCTCGGCACCGATCCGAACTACGAGCTGACGATCGCCGACCTTCTCGAGCCGCTCTACAGGCACATCGGCGACTGGCAGAAGCTCGTCGGCGTCCACGAGGTGCAGGTCCGCCGCAGCGACGACGTCACGCGCCGCGTGGAGCTGCTCCACCAGGTCGCGCAGCTGTACGAGGACGCGGCCGGCGATCTCGGCTCCGCGTTCTCGACGCTCGCCCGCGCGCTCAAGGAGGAGCCCTCGAACGAGTCGACGCAGCAGCAGCTCGATCGCGTCGCGCGCGCCACCGGGCGGTTCACCGACCTGGCGCAGGCCTTCGAGCAGCTGGCCTCGCAGATCGACGACCCGCCGCTCGCCAGCTCGCTGTACATGACGAGCGCTCGCGTCCAGGAGAACGATCTCGGCAACGTCGACACCGCCGTCGCGCTGTATCGAAAGGTGCTCGAGATCGATCCGCTCAGCCTCGCGGCGGCGGAGTCGCTGGAGCGCCTGTTCCGCACCTCGGAGCGCTACCAGGAGCTGTCCATCATCCTGCAGCGCAAGTCCGAGATCATCGAGGAGCCGTCGGACAAGAAGGGCGCGCTGTTCCAGGCGGCCGCCATCGAAGAGGACGTGCTCAGCCGGCCGGAGGCGGCGATCGCCGTCTATCACAAGGTTCTCGAGATCGACTCGGACGATCTGCGCGCGATCGACGCGCTGATCCGCCGGTACCTCGATCTCTCGCGCTGGGAGGATCTGCTCGCCGTCTACGCGAAGAAGGCCGATCTCGTCGCCGACGTCGAGGAGAAGAAGGGCATCTACTACCAGGTCGGCGCCGTCTACGAGCGCGAGCTCGGCGACGTGCCGCGCGCCATCGACACGTACACGAAGATCCTCGAGCTCGACCCCGACGACCTGCAGGCGCTGTCGCGGCTCGACGTGCTCTACGAGCAGGCGCAGAACTGGACCGAGCTCCTCAGCGTGCTGACTCGCGAGAGCGAGATGACCAGCGACGCGAACGAGGCGATCAGCTTCCAGTACCGGATCGCGGAGCTGTACGAGAAGCACCTCGACGACGTGCCGCGCGCGGTGGAGCTGTACCGAGAGGTGCTGCAGCGCCAGCCCGATCACGAGCCGACGCTGCGCGCGCTCGAGGGCCTGAAGAACGGCGACAAGGAGCCCCTGGCCGCCTCCGCCGTGCTCGAACCGGTCTACGAGGCCGCGAGCGATTGGCCGAAGCTCATCAGCGTGCACGCGGTGCAGGTGCGGCACGCGGGCGACCCGTTCCAGCAGGTCGATCTGCTGCACCGCATCGCGCGTCTGTACGAGGACGCGCTCGGCGACCACGCGTCGGCGTTCGACACGTACGCGCGCGCCTTGCCGCTCGACGACGCCAACGAGCAGACGCTCGGCAACCTCGAACGGCTGGCCATGGCCGTCGATCGCTGGCCGCAGGTTGCGCAGCTCTACGACGCCCAGCTGGAGAAATTCGCGGGCGGCGAGGACAAGGAGCGCTTCGTCGAGCTGGGCCTGCGCACCGCGCAGGTGTTCGAGGTGCAGCTCGAGGACGTCGACGGCGCCATCGCGCACTACCGGCGCGTCGTGGACGCCGACGCGGAGAACCTCACGGGCATCCGGGCGCTCGATCGGCTCTACGCTCAGACCGAGAGCTGGGCGGAGCTGGCGAAGGTGCTCGCCCGCGAGGCCGAGATCGGACAGTCGCCCGACGAGATCCTCGAGCTCAAGTACCGGCTGGGCCAGCTCAGCCAGAGCAAGCTGAACGACCTCGACGGCGCCATCGCGGCCTATCGCGACGTGATGAACGCCGCCCCCGAGCACCAGGCGACCCTCGACGCGCTCGAGGGGCTGTTCGCGAGCGGCGTCAAGCAGGTCCAGGTCGGCGAGATCCTCGAACCGCTGTACCGTTCGATGAACGAGTGGGAGAAGCTCGCCGGCGTCTACGAGGCGCTGCTCGCCCACACACAGGGCCAGGAGGAGCGACTCGGGGCGTACTACCGCCTCGCCGAGCTGCTCGAGGAGAAGCTCGTCGATCCGGCCAAGACGCTGGACGTCTACATTCGCGCGATAAAGGAGTTCCCGCTCGACGAGCGGGCGGGCGAGGAGGCGCAACGCCTCGCCGGCGGCGTCGACGGCGGGTGGGAGACGCTGGCGAACGCGTACGCGGACGTCCTCGGCACGCACACCGACGTCGACGTGCAGCGGACGGTCGGCCGTCGCCTCGCGCGCACGTTCGAGGACGAGCTGGGCGACATCGGCAAGGCGGAAGAGACGTACAAGTACGTGCTCAGCGTCGATGCCGCCGACGTCGAGGCGCTCGCGAACCTCGATCGCATCTACGTTTCGCTCGAGTCGTGGCAGGAGCTCGCGCAGATCCTCGAGATGCGCGTCAAGGCCACGACCGACTCCGTCGAGCTCGTCGACCTGTACGCACGGCTCGGCGAGGTCTACGAGACGCGTCTGGGCGATCTGCCGAACGCCATCCGCGCGTACCGCCGCATCTTCGACGATCTCGACAAGGGGCACGAGGCCGCCGTCGCGGCGCTCGCGCGCATCTACGAGCAGCAGGGCGCCTGGCAGGAGCTCGACGGCGTTTACCAGCGCGAGCTGGAGAACGCGTCGGGCGACACGGCGGAGGCGGAGATCCGCGCGAAGATCGCGCAGCTCGCCGCCACGAAGTTGAGCCAGCCGGAGCGTGCCATCGAGACCTGGCGCGCCGTGCTCGATCTGCGCGGCGAAGACCCGGAGGCGCTGCACGCGCTGGCCGACCTGTACGAGTCGCTCGGCCAGTGGGCCAAGCTCGTCGACGTGCTCGAGCGCGAGTGCGACATCGCCTCGAGCGACGAGGACCGCGTCAACATCCTCACGCGGCGCGCGCGCACGTTCAGCGACAAGCTGGGGCGCGACGACTCGGCTCTCGACGACTGGAACCGCGTGCTCGACATCGACTACGCGAATCTGGCCGCCCTGCGCGCGATCGTGGACATCCGGCGCCGCCAGGGCGACCCCAACGAGCTGGTCACCGCCATCCACCAGCTCGTCGATCGCGCCGCGTCGCTGCTCGAAGGCGAGGACCTCAAGGAGACCTTCCGCGAGCTCGGAAAGACGTACGGCGAGCGGCTGCAGCAGCCGTACGATGCCGCCGACGCGTGGCGGAAGCTGCTCGAGGTCGGCCCCGATTTCGAGGCGATGGACGCCCTCGAGGCGATCTACCGCAGCGAGGAAAAGTGGACCGACGTCATCGACGTCAAGATGCAGCGCGCCGACGCCCTCGAGGAGCCGGCGGCGAAGATCGAGGAGCTTCGCGCCATCGCGGCGCTCTGGCGCGAGCAGGTGGGCGATCCGGACGGAGCGCGCACCGCGTACGAGAAGATCCTCGAGACGGATCCGACGCACGACGAGGCGTTCGCCGAGCTCGAGAAGCTGCACACGGGCGCGGGGCGCTGGGAGCCGCTCATCGAGCTGTTGCTCGCGCGGCTCGAGACGCGCGATGAGACCGGCGACAAGACGGAGCTGCTCCGCAAGATCGCGCGCGTCTTCGAGGAGAAGCTCGACGACAAGAACCAGGCCCTCGACGCGCTCGTCAACGCGTTGGCCATGGACTTCCACGACCGGGAGACGGCCCGATACCTGGAGCGGATGGCGCAGGCCACCGGCCGCTGGGGCGAGGTGATCCAGACGGTCAACGGGTGGCTGAAGCAGCAGACGGAGCCCCAGCAGAAGATCCGCCTCTGCCTGCACCTCGCCAAGTGGTACGGCGACGATCTCGGCCACCCCGAGTACGCGCAGCCCTACTACGCGCAAATCATCCAGCTCGATCCGCTGAACGTCGGCGCCATGCGGCAGCTCGCCAGCCTGTACAAGAAGGCCGGCAACTGGCAGCAGATGGGCGCGACGCTGACGCGCGCCCTCGACGTCGCCACGAACGACATCGATCGCAAGGAGGTCCTCAACGATCTCGGCGAGCTGCTCGACGCGCAGATGTCGCAGACCGAGCAGGCCATCACGTACTTCCAGCGCGCCCTCGAGGTCGACCAGCACTTCCTGCCCGCGCTCGAGAACCTGGAGCGCATCTACGCCGCGCGCGGGCAGAACAGGGAGCTCGTCGACGTCCTGCAGCGCAAGGTGCCCGCACTCAAGGACGGCGCCGAGATCGCGACCACCAAGCTGCGCATCGCGCAGCTGTACGAGACGAGCCTGGGCGACGCGCCGCGCGCCGCGCAGGTCTATCGAGAGGTGGTCGACGCCGAGCCCTCGAACCTGCAGGGCCTCCGCGGTCTGACGCGCGTCTACGAGGTGCTCGAGCAGTGGCCCGAGCTCGTGACGGTGCTCGAGCAGCAGCTCGAGGTCGTCACGACCGAGCGCGAGAAGGTGGACGTGCTCATGCACCTGGCGACGCTGCACGAGGAGCACTTCCTCAAGGCGGACCTCGCTGCGCAGCGCCTCGAGCAGGTGCTCGAGATCGACCCGAACAACGAAGAGGCCTACTTCAAGCTCGAGCGCAACTACCGCAAGCTGCGCCAGTGGCTCGATCTCATCAACACGTACGACCGCCACATCGCGGCGACGCTCGACCGGAAGACGAAGACCGAGCTGTTCGGCGCGATCGCGCAGGTCTACGCCGACGAGGTCGAGGACGCCGAGCGGGCCATCGACGCGTACAAGAACATCGTCGACCTCGACGAGCAGAACGTCCCGGCGCTCGATGCGCTCTCGAAGCTGTACGACAAGCTCGGCGACGCGGCGCAGGCGATCGACTACATGACGCGCGTCGCGGAGCTGACGCAGGACTCCAAGCAGCGCGTCGAGGCCTTCTACCGCATCGGCAAGGCGCTCGACGAGAAGCTCGGCGACCGCGTCGCCGCGCAGGAGCGCTACGAGATGGCGCTCGATCTCGATCCATCGCACCTGCCGACGCTGGCGGCGCTGCGGCAGATCGCCGTCGACACCGCCGACTACGACAAGGCCGCGCGCTACCTGGATCAGGAGCAGAGCTACACGCAGTCGCCGCGCCAGCGCGCGCGCCTCCTGGTGGAGCTCGGCAAGCTGCGCGAGGAGATGCTCGGCGATCACGCCAGCGCGGTGCTCGCCTGGGAGGCCGCGTACGAGGCCGACTCCGAGAACGAAGATGCGGCGATGCCGCTGGTCGACGAGTACATCGGCCGAGAGGAGTGGACGAAGGCGGAACCGCTGCTCGACATGCTCGTGCGCAAGAGCGGCAAGCGCGAGCGCGTCGAGCAGCACGCGATGCAGAACAAGCTCGGTCAGGTGTGCGCGGCCCTGGGCAAGGACGACAAGGCGCTCAAGGCGTACACGGCGGCCCACCAGCTCGATCTCACCGACCAGGCCACCATCCGCGGTCTCGCCGACGTCTGCTTCCGCCTGAAGGACTGGGGCGCGGCGCTGACCAACTACCAGAAGGTGCTGACGGCGCTCGGCGAAGACGAGGCCGAGGCTCGCGCCGACGTCTACTTCAAGCTCGGCTGCATCAAGCGCGAGCAGGGGCAGGCCAAGCAGGCGATCAACAATTTCGAGAAGGCGCTGGCCGTCGACTCGGCGCACAAGCCGACGCTCGAAGCGCTCGTTTCGCTCTACACGGAGCTCAAGGACTGGAAGCAGGTCGTCGCGTACAAGCGCCAGATCCTCGACAACGTGTTCGAGGGCGAAGAGCGCTTCAAGATGCTCAACGACATCGCCGACGTCTGGAACGAGCAGGACAAGAACCCGCTCAAGGCGATCGAGGCGCTCGAGGAGGCTCGCGAGCTGCAGCCGCTCAATCCGGGGCTGCTCCACAAGTTGATCGCGCTCTATCAGGCGACCGAGAACTGGTCGAAGATGATCGACACGCTGCAGACGATCGCCGAGAGCGAGAAGGACCCCGGCCGCAAGAGCAAGTTCCTCTACACGATGGCGCAGCTCTACCGCGACAAGGAGGGCGACCAGGATCGAGCCGTGGAGCTGTTCAGCGAAGCGCTCGATCTTAACCCGCAGTACCTCGAGGCGTTCGAGCGCATCAACAAGCTGCTGACCGCCAAGAAGGACTGGAAGGCGCTCGAACGTGCCTTCCGCAAGATGCTCCGTCGCATGTCGACGGCGAACATCTCGAACCCGGACCTCGAGTTCAACCTCTGGCACAACCTCGGCCTCATTTACCGCGACCGCTTGAAGGACATGGCGAGCGCCATCGAGGCGTTCAAGATGGCGACCCGCTTCAAGCCCGACGAGGCGGTGGAGCGCCAGATCCTCGCCGAGCTCTACGAGGCGACCGACCAGACCGAGGCGGCCGTCGGCGAGCACGCGCTCGTTCTGCAAAAGGACCCGCTGCGCGTCGATCCGTACCGCAGCCTCTACAAGCTGTATCTGAGGATGCACGAGTACGATCGCGCGTGGTGCATGTGCGCGGCGCTCGCGTTCCTTCGCAAGACCGACGAGGAGGAACAGCGCTTCTTCGAGGACTACCGCCCGCGCGGGATGATCCAGGTGAAGAGCCGCCTCGACAACGAGGCGTGGATCAAGAGCCTGTTCCACAAGGACGAGAATCTCTACATCGGCAAGATCTTCGAGATGCTGACGCCCGCGGCGATCGTCGCCAAGACGAACCAGCTGAGGGCCAGCAAGCAGCTGCCCGTGCTCGATCGGCGCTTCCGCCAGGATCCGGCGACGAGCACGGTGACGTTCGCCAAGACGTTCGGGTGGGCGGCGCAGGTGCTCGGGGTGCCGATGCCGGAGCTCTACGTCCGTAACGACGTGCCGGGGGCGCTGATGGCGGTTCCGGCGACGCCTCCGGCCAGCGTGGCGGGGCAGACGGTGCTCACCGGCTTCACGCCGCAGGAGCTGACGTTCATCGTAGGCAAGCACCTGTCGGGGTACCGCGGCGAGCACTACATCCGAAACCTGTTCCCGACGCTCAACGAGCTGAAGGTCATCCTCTTCGCCGGCGTGAAGATCGTCATGACGGACTTCACGATCCCCGGCGAGATGGCGCAGGCGGTCAACGCGACGGCGTCGGAGCTCGTGAAGCACATGCAGCCGGTGCAGCGCGAGTCGCTGCGCCTCGTCGTCCAGAAGTGGATGGAGGACGGCGCCAAGGCCGACCTGAAGCGCTGGATGCAAGCCATCGAGGTCACCGCTTCCCGGGCGGGTCTGCTGCTCTGCGCCGATCTCGAGATCGCGAAGAAGATCATCGGCGCCGAGCCGCAGCTGCCCGGCGATCTGCCGCCCGCCGAGAAGATGAAGGAGCTGCTCGTCTTCTCCGTCAGCGAGCAGTACTTCACGCTGCGCAAGGCGCTCGGCATCGCCGTGGGTTGATCTCTCCTCGACGCAACTCCCGCCGGCGCCGGCCGATGGGGGTGCGAAGGGAGAGGCGCCCCATGTCGTCGAACGTCGAGGAGCCGTTTCCGTCGTCGACCACGCTCGAGATCGCCGTCGGCCTGCCCCCGCGAGGCTGGTTCGTCGAGGTCCAGGACGAGACGGGCGCGCGGCGCGTGCCGCTGTCATCCGGGCGGGTCGTGGTCGGCAGCGCCGCGTCGTCGGACGTCGTAGTGCATGATCCGACGGTCAGCGCCAGCCACTGCACGCTGTCCGTCCTCGGCGAGGGAGTCGCCATCGAGGACCTGGGGTCGCGCAACGGCACGTTCGTGGGCGGCGCGCGGGTGCGTGAGGCATGGGGCCGCGCCGGAACGGCGGTGGCGGTCGGGACGTCGACGATCGTCATCATGGCGGCGGATCCCGGCGAGCCGACGACTTCCCCGGGCGAGCCCCTTCCGGGGATCGCCGGGGCATCCATCGCCATGCGCCGCCTGGCCGATCAGGTGCGCCGGTTGGCGATGCACTCGCTGCCCGTGCTCATCTCGGGCGAGAGCGGGGCCGGCAAGGAGCTCGTCGCCCGCGCCATCCACCAGCAGGGGCCGCGGCGATCGAGGCCGTTCGTGGCGATCAACGTCACCGCGCTGCCCCGCGAGCTCGTCGAGAGCGAGCTGTTCGGGCACGAGCGCGGCGCGTTCACGGGCGCACACGCGCGTCGCCTCGGCGCGTTCGCGGAGGCGGAGGGCGGGACGCTGTTCCTCGATGAGGTCGGGGACTTGCCCATCGAGGCGCAGCCGAAGCTCCTGCGGGCTCTCGACGGATACGAGGTACGCCGGGTCGGCGCGGCCGGCGGAGGCAGGCGGGCCGATGTCCGCGTCGTCGCCGCGACGCATGCGCCGCTCGAGCAGCGGGTGGCAGCGGGCGAGTTCCGACGCGACCTGTTTCACCGGCTCGAGTGCTTCGTCGTGCGCGTGCCTCCGCTCCGCGAGCGTCGCGGCGACGTCGCTGCGATTGCACGCGAGCTGCTCAAGCAGATCGCGTCGCAGGTCGGCGCGCGCTCGTTGACGCCGGCCGCCGTGGGGCGTCTCTCCGTGCACGACTGGCCCGGCAACGTGCGCGAGCTACGCAACGTTCTCTGCCGCGCGGCGGACGCGTCGACGCGCGGAAAGGAGATCGACGCGGCCGACGTGGACCGGGCCCTCCGGCCCCACGCTCCGCAGCGACCGACGGCGGCGACGCCCGAAGTGGCGCGGTCGCTGTTGCGCCAGCACGATGGCAACGTGAGCGCGGCGGCACGAGCCGCGGGCCTGCCGCGCACGACGTTTCGCAAGTTGCTGCGCGGGTGATGCATCGCTCTGGTACTGTCGCCGGCGTCCGATGCGCAGCATGGCCGCGCCGCTGCCGTTTCTCGTCGCCGGACTGATGAGCGGGTGCACCTGCGGCGCGAAGCGGCCCTCGGCCTCCGAGGGGGGCGCCTCGCGGGCGACGGCTTCGGCATCGGCCGTTCCCCTCGAGCACGACGGAGGCGGCGGCGGGGCGGCGCTTTCCACGCTCGCCGTCTTCTCGGCCCCAATCGCAGCGGCGCGCGTCGGTGGCGAGGACGTCGTCGCCGGTCTCGTGGCGGCCGAACGCGTCGTGCGCGTGGTGGCGCTGTCGGGGGGCCGCGTGGCCTGGACGACCGACGCGTTCCGCGGCGTCGGATGGACTCCCGACGCGGATCTGCGGGTGCAGCCCGCCGACGACGGCGTGGTCCTGGTCTGGCGTGGAGCCGTCGGCGGCAAGTCGGGGCGCACGGCCGTCGTCCTCGGCCCACGCGGCGAGGCTCGGGGCGAGCCGTTTTCAATCGGCACCGCCTGGTGCGCCACGACAGGGGCCCTCGCCTGGATCGAGCCGCAACGTGGGGGACCCGCGCGCGTGCTGGCACGCCGCTGGGCCGACGCGCAGGCGACGCCCGTCGCGACCGTGCCTGCCGATCGCGACCCAGGCCTCGCGTGTGGCGATCGCGCGCTCACGGTGCTCGGCGACGGTGACGACGACGTGACCGCGACCCGCTTGACGCCGGGCGAGGTTGGCAAGCCCTCCGAAGCGGTCATCCTGCGCCAGGCCGACTTCGGCGGCGACGAGGACCGCGAGCACCACGTCTACTCCGTTGGCGACGACCTCGGCCTGGTGCGCCTCTCGGCGTCGGGCGCCGTCGCCTGGCGCGAGGTGCGGAGCGCGGGCACGCCGACGCCCTGGAGGCGCCTCGAGCACGCGATCCCCGCGGACGACGACGTGGTCGCGGTCGACGGCGACGCGGCCGAGACGCTCATCGTGACGACGCATGAGGCCGACGACGACTGCCCGGACGTCGCCGCGACGGCCGCCAGCGTGCGCGCGCTGCGCATCGACCGGACCACCAGCGCCGAATCGGTGTTCGATCTCGCCCCGGCGGATTGCGACCGCTCGCCCGGGCCCTTCTGGATCGCCGCCGTCCCCGGGGCGGGGGCCACTGTCGCCTGGGTCGAGCGACGTGCCAAGCTGCCGCCCCGTGCGGCGCCCATCGACGCCGTCGTCTTTCGTGTCCTCCGCCCGGACGGGGCGCGTGCCGGGCGCGTCGACGTGATCGCGGATGCCGTCGCCGACGGCGGCTGCGACGCGCGGGGCTGCATGCTCGCAGCGCTCGTGCGGCCCCCGGGCGGCGACGGCATGCAGCCTGCGCCGATACGGGTGCTCGGCTACGCGGTGGATCGCTAGAACGCGCCCGACAGCGACAAGCCGCCGAGCCCCGGCCCCACCATCGGCGTCAGCACCGGCTGGTAGGCCGTCTGCTCCTTGTGCTTGTCGGCGACGAGCCAGTACACGATCCCGCCAAGCGTTGCGGCGATGCCGACGCCGAGGGCGATGTTGCCGATCGTCGCGTCGGTGTTGACGTCCTTGTCGTCGGTGATGAGCGCCTGGCAGTCGTTGTAGAACCTCGACCCCGACGGCACGTTGACGCACGTCGTGCCGCCCCCGGCCTTGATCGTGGCCTCGGCCGCGTTCGCCTTGTCCTGCGCCTGCCCCTTGACGGTCACCATCCCGATGGCAAGGGCGTATCCCGCCAGCGCCGCGCCCCCGAGAATGAACACGGGAGTCAGGTTCGCGGGCGGCGCGAAGGGGCTGCTGCCCCCCGACGGCGCCTCGGCCCCGGGCGCCGACTCCTTCGGGGCGGTCTCCTGATCCGACTGCGTCCCCGTCGCCTCGGACGCGGCGCTCGGCGACGACGACGGCTCACCACCGCCGGCCGCCGCCGGTCCGGAGGACGTCGTCGCGGCGGTCGTCCCCGCCGTCGCGGCGCCAACCCCCGACCCGCCCCGGAATCGCGCGACGGCCTTCTCGCCCCCCAGCACGCTGACGCTCTCGGTATCGGTCGTGCCGTCGCTCGCCTTGAACTTCACGGTGTGCGCCCCCGCCTCCACCGACACCGGCTCGTTCAGCGGCGCCGTCCCGACGTGCTCGCCGTCGACCGTCACGTCGGTGCCGGCGGCTGCCTGGATCTCGATGTGCCCGAGCTTCGCGCGCGTCTGGTTCAATCCGTCGTTCGCGTCGGCGCGCTGCTTGTCGGTGATGATGTCCTTGCCGTCGGTCAAGAACTGCTTGAAGTACTTCTCCGCCTCCAGCGTGTGGCCGCTCTTGAAGCAACTCCACGCGAGATTGAGCAGCACCGCGGGGTGCTTCTTCAGCGCGTAGGCCTGCAGGAACGACGCGCGCGCCTGCTCGTACTGGCCCTTGTCGTAGAACTCGACGCCTTCCTTGAAGCGCGCTCGGGCCATTGCCGTGATGGGGTCCTCCGCGGTCGCCTGGGCGAACGCGGGGGCGGGGAAGGTGGCCGGCGCAAAAGCAAGCAGCAGGGCGGCAGCGATGGGGCGAGTCTTCATGAGCGCTCCGGAATCCTGACCGCACGACCACGTGCGTGTAAAGCGCCTTCGCGCGGCGGGCCCCGGCTCGGCGGGGCCGCCCCGAGACCAGGTCCCGTGGACGCGCCGCGCGACCTCAGAAGGGCACGTCGCGCACGATCGTCTGGCCGCTCTTCTTGGGCCTGGCGCCCGGGCTGGGTCGCGCCGGGGCGGCCGCCGCGACGTGCGTCGGTGCGGCCGACCTCGGGCGGGGGAGCGGTGCGGGCTCCGGCGGTCTGGGCGAGGCGGCGGTGGCCGCCGGGGTCGCCGGCGGCTCCGGGGCCGTGGTGGCCCGGGGAGGCGGTGCGGGGGCGGCGGTCGTCGTCTCGGGCGGCGGGGGAATGGCCGCCGCCTTGTCGTTGGCCTTCGTTTCCACCGACGTCGGCACCGGGGGCGCCGCCTTGTCGGCGCTGCTGCCGGACATGGCCATGTAGACGCCGCCGACGACGAGGAGCGCGGCGGCGGCCCCGAGCCCGATGAACAGGCCCTTGTTCGACTTCTTGGGGAAGACCGGCTCCTCGACGTCCACCGAGGCGGCGCGAGCGCGGGCAGGCGCCGCGGCGGGAGCCACACGGCGCTGCGGGGGCGGGGGCCGTCTGGACGCCGGCGCCACGGCGGGCGCTGCGGCCGGCTGCGGGATCCGGGGCGCCTGGTCCGGCGGGAGCACGACCGTGCCCGTCGGGCCTGCGGGCGGCGAGGCCACGGCCGACGGGGGGGGCGCGACCGCGACGGCCGGCGCGAGCTTGGGCGGGGGCGGCGCGATCTGGTCGGCGGTGATCGAGCGGTCGATGATGACCGAGTTTTCCGGCTCGTGAGCCGCGCTCGCGGCGACGGGCGCTGGCGCGGCGGGCGCGTGGGCTCCGTTGGTCGCGGTCGCGGTCGCGGTCGCGTGCGCGGTCGCCAGCACGTCGGCGTGCGTGCCGCCGCCCTGAAGCACCTGGATTTCGGAGGGCGACAGCGAGCCGGGTCCGGTGAACGGCGCGTCATCGAGCTCCCACGACGGCCGGAACGTCGCCGCCAGGCGCTCGAGATCCTCGGGCGCCAGCCGCGCACCGGCGAACGTCGACGCCCCCTTGGGCGCGGGATCGGCGGGGTGAGCCATGTCCTCGGCCTGAAGCCTAACACCCGCCCGGGAGGCAAACAACGCGGCCGCTACTGGCCGAATTCTGCACGGAGCGCGTCGTCCCAGTCGTCGGCGACCTTGCCGACGGTCTGCAGCAGATCCTCGAACTCTTCGTAATCGAGGCCGGAAAGGCGCCGCAGCGCGCGCACGACGACCTCCTCGCGGTGCTGATCGATCGCGAACGAGGCGTCGGACGTGGTCAGAAAAGACAACTCGAGCAGCTTGCGGTACAGCGACTCGCGCCCCGTGTGCGGCACGGGCATGACCGGCGCGACGAACAGGAGCACGCCGTGATCCTCGAGCACGTTCACGCCGATGCTCGCGGACCCCTTGCGGACGAGCGTGTAGCCCGATGCGTCGAGCGGTTCGAGCTTGCCGCCGGCGCGCTCGCCGAAGCGCGTCAGGTACGCGTCGATCATCGCGCGGGCGGTCGGGAAGGTTTGGCCGCTGGCGCGGTCGGCGTATATGGGTTGGGTCGTCACCTGGGGCGCGGACACGTGGCTCTCCTGCAACGCCAGAATAGCTCCCGCGGCGAGCGCCGGGGAGACTTCCGCGACGAGCGACGTGCGCGCCGGGGGCGTGCCGCCCTCGGGGCGTCGCTGGTGGCGGCGGCGATCGCGCTCGCTGGCTGCGGGCACGGCGGCAAGGGAGGGCTCGACGCGGGCCCGCAGGCGGCCACGGCGTCGGATTCGGCGGACCTCGCTCGCGCGCACGCTCTCGCCGAGGGCCCGCTGACCGGGCGAGCGGAGGCGCTGGCGCTCGCCGAGTCGATCGAAGCGCGCGCCGTGCGGGAGGGAGCCGGGACGCGCGCCGTGCAGCTGCATGCGGCGGCTGCGCAGCTTCTCGAGCACGTGTGGCGCGTCGAGGGGCACGAGCAGGACGCCAGGGAAGCGATCGAGCTGTACCGGGCAGCGGCGCGCGACGTCGCCGCTGCGGGCGCGTGCGAGGCGGCGCTCGCCGGCGCGCGCCTCGCGGGCGACGAGGCGCACGACGCCTCGGTGACGTATGCGGAGCTGTACCGCGCGCAGCGCCGCTTCGCGTCGTCGCGTACTGGAGACGCCGGCGCCCCGTCCGAGTGCCTGCGCTCGGTCGAGGACGAGCTCGCGCTCCTCGTCGCGTTCCGCCCCCCGCAGCGCGTGCTCGAGGCGATCGACGAGGGGCTGGCGGGCGAAGGGGCCGTCGCCGGCGCGCTCGCGTCGCTGCTCGACGCGGGCGCGGTGGCCCTGCCGGTCGAGCCCCCGCGGATCACGCGCATCGAGGCGTGGCCAGGGCGCGACGCCTCGCGCGTCGTCGTCGTGCTCGACCGGCCGGCCGCGTACCGCGTCGGCGACGAGGTCCTCGCCGGCGCCGCGTCCCCCCGCACGTTCGTGGACCTCGACGGCGTCGACCTCGGCGCGGCTCCACGCGACATGCCCCTCGACGGCGTGGTCACCCGGGTGCGCGCCGAGGCGACGAGCACCGGCTCGCGCGTGATGCTCGACCTCGACGGGCGCGCGTGGCGGCGCGTCTTCTACATGCACGAGCCGTATCGCATCGTCGTCGACGTGGCGCGGCACCCGCCCGGCGTGAAGGGGCGCAACGCGCGGGAGCTGGCGCGTGTGGTGCTCGACCCGGGACACGGCGGCAAGGACACGGGGGCGGTCGGACCGAGCGGCCTGAAGGAGAAGGACATCACGCTCGACGTGGCGCACCGCGTAGCGCCGATTCTCGCCGCGCAGGGGCTGCAGGTCGTGCTCACGCGCGACGACGATCGCTTCGTGTCGCTCGAGGAGCGCACCGCGCGCGCCAACGCGTTCGGCGCGGATCTGTTCGTGTCGATCCACTGCAACGCCGCCGAGAGCCACGCCCGCCGGGGCGTGGAGACGTACGTGCTCGACACCACGCGCGACGAGATCGCGGCGCGAGTCGCCGCGCGCGAGAACGCGACCACGCAGGCGGCCAGCGCCGAGCTCGCGTCGATCCTGGGAGGCATGCGCATCGCCGACGAGGCCGCCCGCTCGACGCGCTTCGCGCAGCTGCTCGAGCGCTCGGCGCTGGCGGCGTTGCACATGAAATTCGCCGACGTCGTCGACGGCGGCGTGCACACCGCCGGCTTCTACGTCCTGGTCGGCGCGCGCATGCCGAGCGTACTCTTCGAGACGAGCTACATCTCCAACCCGATCGAGGAGCAGCGCCTGGCCAGCGAGGAGTACCGGCAGCTCCTAGCCGACTCGATCGTCAACGCCATCGAGGCGTACCGCCAAGGGCGCTGACGCGCCAGGTCCGGACAATGGTAGGCTCGATCGCGACGCGCGTGGGCGGCAGCCGCGACAGTGACCGGGTCACGATCCCGACCGACATGAGCGAGCTCGTGTCGGCGTCGGAGCAATCCTTTCGGCTCGCGACCGACTCGGTCCCGTGGCTCGTCATCAGCTACGACGAGCTGCTCCAGCTGCCGCTCGACCACAAGGCCGGGCACATCTTGTCGCTGGTGGACGGGCGCTGCACCGTCGAGATGATCGCCGACATGAGCCCGCTGCCGCGCGACGAGGCGATCGCCATCGTCGGCGAGCTCGTCGTACGCGGAGTGCTGTCGCTGCACGCGCGGCGCTGACCTCGCGCGCGCCTTGCCGGAGCGCGCACGAGCTGCGCGCGCACGCGCGTCAGCGCCGCGACGTTCCCGCCTCCGAGAGCGTCCGATCGTCCTGCTCCTGCGTCGTGCCGTGCGCGGTCGAGAGCTTCGTGTCACCGTGCGGGTTGGCGCTGGCGACGACCGAGCCACGCTGCGCGCGCTCGGGGCGCGACTCGGCGACCGGGTCCGAGGACCCGGGTCGGCCCGTCGACAGCGTCGGCGGGCGCACGTGCGTCCAGGGCGGGTGCACGCGCACGTGGGGCGGCGCCTCGGGCTCGGTCGCCTCCGAGCCGAAGCGCCCGGCGACCGACGGGGTCAGCTCCTTGCGGACGAGCGTCGTGACGTCCTCGGGCAGGCCTCCGGCGAGCGTCCCGAGCACCGCCTGCACGGCCTCGATCGCGTGCGAGCGCGTCAGCCGCGCGCGGCGTTCCACCGCGGCGTAGAAGGCGTCGAGGTCGAGCTCGCGCGCATCCGGACCGGGGTCGACCGCCGCGGCCAGCGCCGACGGCAGCGCCTGCGCGAGGATTCGCCGCGCCGGCGGCTCGAGTGTGCTCGACAGCGACTCGAGCACCGCCAGGACGGCGCGCCGGCATTCGCGCGCCCGCCCGCCGACGCGGGCGCGCACGTGCTCGAGCAACCAGGCCTCATCCATCCGGTCCATCGCGCTCCGGTGAGAGCAACTCCCGCGCCGGAGCCCCCTCGCGCCCTACGGCGCGGTCAGCCGCTCGAGGGCCTCGCGGAGCCGGCCGACATCGCCGCGCGCGACGACCCGCACGTGCCGCGCCCATGGCACGGCTTGCAGGCGCGCCGCGATGGCCGGCGCGTCGAGGGGCGCCGCGTCGCCGACGACCAGGACGTCCGGCGCGACGGAGCTCAGCGCCAGCAGCGCGTCGACGACGTGCTCGAACGCGGCCACCTCGAAGCGTCGCGACAGCGCGCGCCGCGCCGCCGTCACCTCGTGCGCGTCGTGATCGACGACGAGCACGCGCAGCCGCGCGTGGCGCAGCGAGTCGGGGATGCCGAGCTCGTATGCACGCAGGAAATCGACGACGTCGAGCGGCCAGAAGCGAAGGTGCCCGCCCGCCGTGCGCTGCCCGGGAATCTTTCCCTTGGCGGCCCAGTGGTGGATCGTCTTGAGATCGACGCCGCAGACGCGCGCCAGCTCCGCGGCCGAGAGCGCGTGCCCGCGGCGCGGGACGATCATGCCGGCGGATCTTCGGGCAGGAAGCGGTCGCCTCGCAGCACGTAGCGTGACTTGCCCGGCGAGCGCGCCTCGCGCACGCCGTGCTCCGGATCGCCGGGGAGCGCGAGGGCCATCGTCTCGCCGCTCGCGTCGCGGTGCGGGACGAGGCGCGGGCAGATGGGGTCGAGGCACGCCGCGGCGGCCGCATCGAGCGCGTCGCGCACGTCGCGGGCGAGCGCGAGGACCTCGAGCGTGCGGTGCGTCGGCGGCGCGAGCTGCAGCTCGCCGGCGACGAAGCGGCGCATCACCTCGCCGGGCCTGGACCAGAAGCTCGCCGTCGTCTCGTGGTCGTCGTGCACGCCGGTCAGCTCGGCGTCGGCGGCGAACAGGAAGAAGCGCGCGTCGAAGCGGCGCGACTCGGCGACGGGCGTGATCCATCGCGCCATCGGGTGCAGCGCACCGAGGTCGAGCCGGCGGGCCGCCTCGGCGACGAGCGCGCGCAGCGTCGTCTGCTTGCGCGCGAGCCGGTCGCGCCAGGCCAGGAGCTCGCCGTGCGCGAGCGGCTCGCCGACGAGCGGCAGGATGGCCGCCTCCTCGAGCGCCTCGCGGCATGCGGCGACGGCCAGCCCGCGAAGCGTCGCGTCGTCGGCCGCCAGGGGCGAGCCGGACGGGCGCGGCGCCGTCGAGAGGTCGAGCCAGGCCGGATCGACGTCACCCGCGTCGAGCTTGCCTCCCGGGAACACGACGGCGCCGCCGAGGAAACCCACCTTCTGGCGCTCGACGCAGAACACCTCGACGCCCCCGCCGGTCGCATCGCGCACCACGACCAGGGTCGCCGCGTCGCGCGGCGGGACGCCCGCGCGGTTCAGGTCGAAGTCCAGCATGCGCCCCACAGCATACAATCAGGCGGGACGCACGCGCCGGCGCATGTCGGCCGCGTGCTGCTCGACGCGCTTCTGCGCGGAGGCGTCTTCGACGAGCCACCACGCGTCGTGCTCCGGCGAGGCTCCGACGCACTCGAGCGTCAGCGTGATGGCCTGCTCGGGCTCGATGACGTCCCCCGCGCGCCCGGGCAGCTCCACGACGGCGCGCCGCACGCGCAGCCCCTCGAGCGCGTGCGCGATGTGCAGCACCGCCTGACGGAAGGCGCCGTCGCCGAACGCGCTGCGCTTGCCGAGCCCGAGCACCAGCACCTTCTCGAACGGCACGTGGGGTTTGCCCTGCAGGAGCAGCGTCTCGCCCTCCTCTCCGGTGACGAACCCCGACGCCAGCAGCGCGCTCAGGCGCCCGCCGAGGCGCCAGTCGACGAGGCCCGCGAATCCGCGCACGGGGCGCTGGTCGCTCCAGATGGTGCACGCGCAGAGCTCCACGTTGGCCTCGTCCAGGCGGCGCAGCTCGGGGGGCAGGAAGCGGATGTCCACTGGCTACTCCACCGCGGGCGGCGGCGCCTCCGAGTCCCGCCGGCCGAGCGTGTCGGCGATCTTGTTGAGCACCCCGTTGACGAACGCACTCGACTCGTCGGTGCCGTAGGCCTTCGCGAGCTCCACCGCCTCGTCGAGCACCACCGCGCGCGGCACGTCCTTGCGGCGCGCCAGCTCCCACGTGCCCAGGCGCAGCACGTTGCGGTCGACGCGCGCCATCCGCTCGACGCGCCAGTGGGTCGATGCCTCACCGATGCGACGGTCGAGCTCCTCGCGCGCGGCGTCGACGCCGCGCACCAGCTCGTCGGCGTACTGCCGCCCCTCGGGGGCGGCATCCGCGGCGAAGCTGCGCCAGAAGAGGTCGATCGCCTCGTTGGCGGCGACGCCGGAGGCCTCCAGCTGAAAGAGCATCTGCAGCGCCGCCTCGCGGCCCGAGTGACGCGCACCCATGGTGGATCCGGGGCGGAAGATGCCTCTAGAGGCCCGCGTCGTCCAGCGCGCGCCCGAGCGCGACCATCTCGATGGCCGACATGGCGGCGTCCCAGCCCTTGTTGCCTTGCTTGGTGCCGGCGCGCTCGACGGCCTGCTCGACCGTCTCGGTCGTCAGCACGCCGAAGGCGACTGGCACGCCCCCCTCGGCCGCCACCGCGCCGATCCCCTTGGCGGCCTCGCCGGCGACGTAGTCGAAGTGGGGGGTCGACCCGCGGATGACCGCGCCCAGGGCGATGACGGCATCGACCTTGCGCGACCGGGCGATGCGCCGCACGATCACCGGCAGCTCCCACGCGCCGGGCACGCGCACGACCGTGACGTTCGACGCCTCGGCCCCGTGGCGCACGAGCGCGTCGAGCGCCCCCTCGACGAGACGGTCGACGACGAAGTGGTTGAAGCGGCTCGCCACGACGGCGAACTTCGCCCCCTTGGGGACGACGAGGGTTCCTTCGATCACACGCGCAGTCATGACGTCTTCGCCTTCCAGCTCACTCGCCGCCTCTTCCCATCGAATGCAGCGGCACCCGCTCCACCACGTCGAGCCCGAAGCCGTGGATCCCGGCGATCTTACGCGGGTTGTTCGTCAAGAGGCGGATCTCGTGCAGCCCGAGGTCGACCAGCACCTGCGCGCCCAGGCCGAACTCGCGCAGCGGCACGTCGCCCGAGGTCACCGGCGGGGGCGCCTCCTTCATCGCCTGCCAGGACTCCAGCTCGCGCGCCACCTGGCCGCTCGGCGCGATGTACACGAGCGCGCCGCGCCCGGCCTGCTCGATCTGCGCGAGCGCCTCGCGAAGGTGCCGGCCGCCGTCGCGCGGCGTCGACGCGAACGTGTCGGCGACCGTCGAGCCGGTGTGCACGCGGCAGAGCGGCGGCGGGCCGCTGGTCAGGTCGCCCTTGACCATGGCCAGGAACTGCCGCTCGCCGATGCTCGTCTCGTAGACGATCGCACGCCACTCGGTGCCCGTCTGGTCGAGCGTCACCGTATGCTCGGCCACCCGCTGCACCAGCCGCTCGGTGAAGAGGCGGTACTGGATGAGGTCCGCGATCGTGAGGATGCGCAGGCCGTGCCTGGCCGCGAACTTCTCGAGATCCGGCATGCGCGCCATCGTGCCGTCCTCGTTCATGATCTCGCAGATGACGCCCGCGGGCGTCAGGTCGGCGAGGCGCGCGAGATCGACCGACCCCTCCGTCTGCCCGGTGCGCACGAGCACGCCCCCGCGGCGCGCGCGCAAGGGAAAGACGTGGCCGGGGGTGACGATGTCCTCGGCGCGGGCGCTCGGGTTGGCGGCGACGCGGATGGTGTGGGCGCGGTCGGCGGCGCTGATGCCCGTCGTGACGCCGTGGCGCGCCTCGATGCTGACGGTGAAGGCGGTGCCGAGCGGCGGCCCGAGGCGTCCGGGCTGGTGCATCATCGGCAGCTTCAGGCGCTCGACGTGCTCCTCGGTCAGCGTCACGCAGATGAGGCCCCGCCCGTGGGTGGCCATGAAGTTGATGGCCTCGGGCGTGACGAACTGCGCGGCCATCGTCAGGTCGCCCTCGTTCTCGCGATCCTCGTCGTCGACGAGGATGACCATCTTGCCGGCGCGGATGTCGGCGATGGCGCCGGCGATGCGCTCGGTCAGCTTCGGGTCGATGGTGCGCGCGTGAGTGGCCGTCATGGTGCCCCGTGCCCTGCCAGCGTGCGCGAAACGTAGCGCGCGATGAGGTCGACCTCCACGTTGAGCGCCTCGCCCACGGCCAGCGCCCCCAGGTTCGTCTCGCGCTGCGTGATCGGGATGACCGCCACCTCGACGACGCCCCCGCGCACGGCGTTGACCGTCATGCTCACGCCGTTGAGCGCGATCGAGCCCTTCTCGGCGACGAAGCGCGCCAGGTCGCCCTCGGCCGGCAGCGTCACCTCGAGGGCGAGGGCCTCGCCCACCGAGCGGCGGCCGGTCAGCGTCGCCACCCCGTCGACGTGGCCGGTCACCAGGTGGCCGCCCAGCCGGTCGCCGGCGCGCAGCGAACGCTCGAGGTTGACCCGGCGGCCCGGCGTCAGCGCGCCGAGCGTCGTCCGCCCCAGCGTCTCGGCCGAGGCGTCGGCGGAGAAGCCGTCGCCCAGGATCTCGACGACCGACAGGCAGCAGCCGTCGACCGCGATCGACTCGCCGAGGGCCAGCGGGCCGTCGGCGAAACGCGCGCGCACCCGCAGGCGGGCGCCCGGGCCCCGCGGCTCGCGTGCGGCCAGCTCGCCCGTCGCCGCGACGAGGCCGGTGAACATGGCTCCGATGTAGTGACGCGCGGCTCGGCCGTCCAGCACGAAAGCCGACCATGTCACGAACGGAGCGGTTGCGCCGGCGCGGCCCGGGCCCGACACTGTCGGCGTGGGCGAGCGCATACGGCCGAGGTGGACCGTCGCCGCTGCGATGCGCAGCGTCCGGCAGCGGCGCCTCGCCTGGGTCGCCTCGCTGGGGCTGACCGGCGCCGCGGGGCTGGCGTGCGGCCCGAGCTTCCAGGCCGTCTACGAGTGCGACGTGCGCTTCGAGCACTGCTACGCGCTCGACCAGGGCAGCGCGTCCAGCGACGCCAAGAAGGAGTGCTGGCGCGAGTGGCTGCACGGCTACACGTACGGCCAGTCGCGCGACCGGGTCGAGTACGCGGCGCAGCGCTTCAGCGAGCTGTCGATCGGCAGCACGCTGCCGAGCATCGACGTGCCCGAGCACCACCCCGACCGCGCCAAGCACGCCAGCGCGGCGCCGCTGCCGACCAGCGCGTTCGCGCCGCCGCCGAACGTGGCCGAGCACGCCCCCTCGGCCGAGTCGGCGACCGCCGCCGCTCCCGCGCCGCCGGCGGTGGCCAGCGCGACGACGAGCCGCACGACGGCGACGACGGTCACGGCCACGCGCCGCACGAGCGTCTTCGAAGGGGCGCCCGGGTCCGAGTGCGCGAGCCGCTGCCTCGGGCGCTGGAACGCCTGCAAGGACGGCTGCAAGGGTCCCAAGTGCGAAGGCTGCGATCGCGCCTACCGCGCGTGTGTCCCCGCCTGCTTCCGCTGAACGGCGCGCGAGCCCTCAGCCGCCGCGCAGCTTGCGGTACCCGACGATCGACTCGCGGATGACGCGGTTGGCCTCGTACGGCCCGTCGAAGTCCTGCACCTCGACGCGTTTGTTCTCGAGCGTCTTGTAGTCGAGGAAGAAGCGCTCGAGCTCCTTGAGCGTGTGCGGAGGCAGCTCGCGGATGTGGCTGTAGTCGCGCACCGCGGGGTCATCGAGGTGCACGGCGACGATCTTGTCGTCCACGCCCTTCTCGTCGATCATCTGCAGGCGGCCGATGGCGCGCGCGCGCATGATGCACATCGGCACGCACGGCTCCTGGCCGAGCACCAGCACGTCGAGCGGATCGCCGTCGTCGCAGAACGTGCGTGGGATGAAGCCGTAGTTGGCCGGGTAGTGCACCGCGCTGAAGAGGACGCGGTCGACCTTGAGCAGGCCGGTCTCCTTGTCGAGCTCGTACTTGAGCCGCGAGCCCTTGGGGATCTCGACGAAGGCGGGGAAGCCCTCCTCGATGGGCTCGTCGACCACGATGTCGTGCCAGGGATGGGCCATGCTCGGGCTCCTGGGTGTCGAAAGCAGAAGCGTCGTTGCGCGTGCAGCGCCCTAGTTGCTCGCGGCGACGGCGCCGCCCCGCGCGCTGGGGCTCGCAGCCCCGGGTTGCAGATTCTGCTCCGTCCACGCCGACCCGTTCCAGGTCCACGTGTCGCCGAAAGACGTCGAGCCGCTCAGCCCTCCGAAGAGGACCGCGGCGCCGGCGAAGGTCGCGAGCGCGGCGCTCGATCGCGCGCTCGGAGCCGGCCCCGACGCGGCGGCCTGCGTCCAGGTCGAGCCGTTCCAGAGCCAGGTGTCGCCCAGGTCCACCGCGCCGGTGTTCCCGCCGAAGAGCAGCACGTCGGCCCCGAACGTCGTGGCCGAGGCGTGCACGCGCGCGCTCGGGCCGGTGCCGTTGGAGGCTCCGGCGAGCACCTGCGTCCAGCCGCCGCCGCGCCAGAGCCACGTCTCGGCGAGCGGCGGGCCGCCGTTCGAGCTGCCGCCGAACACGACCAGGCCGCCGGCCAGGCTCGCGGACGCCGCGCCCGAGCGCGGCGATGGCGGCGGTGTCGTGGGCTTCTGCTCGGTCCAGTCGAAGCCGTTCCAAGCCCAGGTGTCATTCAAGTCGACTGCGGCGCTGCCGCCGTCGCGGGTGGCGCCGGACGCGCCGCGCCCGCCGAAGACGACGAGCTGCGGCACGACATTGCCGAGAGGGTCGACCGCAGGCGCGATGCCGCTCGCGGCGTCGAAGCGCGGCGGAGGCGTGTGCGCGGGCGTCAGCGCCGTCCAGTTGACCCCGTCCCAGGTCCAGGTCGTCGGCTCGTCGACGGGATGCTGGCCATCGGGGGTGCCTCCGAACATCGTGATCTTGCCGTCGAGGGCCGCCATCACCGCGCCGGTGCGCCAGATGGGCCAGCAAGGCACGATGCCGCCATCGCTCACGGTGCCGCCATCGCTGCAGGCCAAGACCGGCGGCGCGCCCCCATCCTCCTTGGGCGGGGGCGGCGGCGGGGGGAATGGCCCCGTCGTGGGCTGCACCCAGCTCGAGCCGTTCCAGGCCCACGTCTCGTCGAAGGTGATGCTCCCGCTCGTGCCGCCGAAGAGGACCAACGACTCGGGCACGAAGCTGACGACGAAGCGCGCGAAGTACGACGCGCACGATGCGTTGGACACCGAGAAGCCCCCGCTGCCCGCGAAGAAGTATTCCGCGAGCTGCCCCGACGTCTCGACCCAGTTCTCTCCACCCTGGAAGTCGCCCCCGAGCGGGCTGTTGGGCGTGTCGCCGGTGCCCACGTAGCCCTTGATGGACGTCGGGGCGCGGCCCACGTCGTACGGGAAGCGCACGTTCACGGTGACCATGCCGGGGTAGTTCATCCACGTCTCGTCCCAGCCCGACGTCTCGAACGTGTTCGCGTCGACCATGTGGCCCAGGTAGCCGGCCACCCCGGGCGCATAGTCGTAGCTGCTCGCGTCGCACTGGTGCGTGTAGCACCCGGTGGCCGCGGGCACCGTGACCGCGACCGCACACGCCACCGCGCCCGCGCCGGCCACGCCGCACGCGAGCACCCGCCCGCGGCGCCTAGGCACCCAGCGCCTCCGCGGCCTCGATGGCGTGGTAGGTGAGGATGCCGTCCGCCCCGGCGCGGCGGATGCCGACCAGCACCTCCATCATCGCGCGCTGGTAGTCGATCATCCCCGCGGCGGCGGCGGCCTTGAGCATCGCGTACTCGCCCGAGACGTTGTAGGCGAAGAGCGGCAGCGTCGTCGCCTCGCGAACGGCGCGCAGCACATCGAGGTACGGCAGCGCGGGCTTGACCATCAGCATGTCCGCCCCCTCCTCCTCGTCGAGCGCCGCCTCGCGCAGCGCCTCGCGCGCGTTGGCCGGGTCCATCTGGTAGCCGGCGCGGTCGCCGAACTTGGGGGCGCAGTCGGCCGCCTCGCGGAAGGGGCCGTAGAAGCCGCTCGCGTACTTCACCGCGTACGAGAGGATGGCCGTCGACTCGAGCGCGTTCTCGTCGAGCGCCCGCCGGATGCGCCCCACGCGCCCGTCCATCATGTCGCTCGGCGCCACGACGTCCGCGCCGGCGCGCGCGTGCACGAGCGCCATCTCGGCCAGGACCTCGAGCGTCGCGTCGTTGTCGACCTCCCACGCTTCGTTCGCGCCGCCGCCGGCGGCGAGCCCGCTCGCGCCGCCGCGCCGCCTGCGCAGGATGCCGCAGTGGCCGTGGCTCGTGTACTCGTCGACGCACACGTCGGTGACGACGACGAGCTCCGGGACGGCGTCCTTCATCGTCGCCACGGCGCGAGGCACGGGGCCGTTCGGGTCGAGGCCGCTCGAGCCGCGCTCGTCCTTCGTCTCGGGCAGGCCGAAGAGCAGCACGGCGCCGAGGCCGTGGCGCGCCGCGTCCTTCGCGGCCTGCGCGGCGGCCTTCACCGGCAGCTGGAAGACGCCGGGCATCGTGCCCACGGGGCGCGGATCGTCGATGGCGGCGTTGAAAAAGAGCGGCCAGACGAAATCGCGCGGCGACAGCGACGTCTCGCGCACCAGGGCGCGCAGGGCGGCGGTCGAGCGCAGGCGGCGAGGGCGGATCGTCGGGAAGGGCATGGCGGCGCCTCGCGCGTGGGATAGCATGAACGCACACCTCATGCGCCGCCGCCGTCGCTTGCTCTTCGCCCTCGTCGCCGCTGCAGTCGCCGCGCCGGTCGCTGCCTGCGGCAGCCGCACCGGGCTGCTCACCCCACTCGAGGTGCAGCAGGACGCGGCGCTCGACGTCATCCGCCACGGCGACGCGCTGCCGCCCGAGGAGGACGCGGGCGACGAGGACGCGCTGCCGCCCATCGACGTCGTCGAGCCGGTGGACGTCTTCAACGACTGCCCGGACGCGGGGTCGACGCTCGTGTACCTCATCACCGAGCAGTACGACCTGATGAGCTTCTACCCGCCGACCGCGTCGTTCCGGACGATCGGCGCGATCAGCTGCCCGGCCACGGGGTCCTGCAGCGGGCAGCCCGCCACGCCGTTCTCGATGGCCGTCGACCGCCAGGGGCTCGCGTACGTCGTCTATTGCGATGGGGAGCTCTTCAACGTGAGCACGGCGACGGCGGCGTGCAAGGCCACGCCCTTCCAGCCCGGATCGCTGCAGGGCTTCACCGACACCTTCGGCATGGGCTTCTCGAAGGACTTGATGGGCTCCGGGGAGACCCTCTACATCGCGAGCGACGAGTCGGGCAGTCAGTCCTCGAGCCTCGGCAGCATCGACACGACGACGTTCCGGATCGGCGTCGTCGGCACCTTCAATCCGCAGATCAACCTCGCGGAGCTGACGGGCACCGGCTCCGGGCAGCTGTTCGCGTTCTACCCGCTCGATCCCACCAATCCGTCGATCAGCGACACCGCCATCGGCGAGATCGACAAGACGTCGGCCCACATCATCGCGCAGTCCACGCTCTCCGGGGTCTCGGTCGGCAGCGGCTGGGCGTTCGCCTTCTGGGGCGGCGACTTCTACACGTTCACCGCGCCGAGCAGCGGCAGCGTCGTCAAGCGTTACCGCCCGAGCGACGGCTCGATCGTGCAAGTCGCGCAGATCAGCGACACGATCGTCGGCGCCGGCGTCTCGACGTGCGCTCCGCAGCGCTGAGCGGCGGGCGCCGTCAGCGGAACGGGTTCGGCGCCGGCGCGTGCGCGCGCGCGGCGTGGCGGGCGACGCAGGCGACGTGGCAGACGTCGCCGCACGCCTCGCACGTGGCCGCATCGGGCTCGAGGCGCACCACGCGCCCGCAGCAGGCGCACGCCCGGCCGACGCGCTGGGGGATGCTCTCGGTTCGCCAGCGCGGATCGTCCCTGGGCGGAGGGACGGTGCGCGCGCGTCGGCGGCGGTGGGCGTCGCGCACGAGCACCGTACAGAAGGAGGCGACGCTCGCGATGCCCAGGAGCAGCGTGCCGGCGCCGATGACCAGCTCGTAGGTCGTCACGTGCGCGCCGGGAAGGAGGTCGAGCACGTCCTCATTGTAGCGCCGCGCGCGGCGCCGGGCTCGAAGCTCGTGGCGTCGGGCTCGATCGTCGCGTCGCGACGTCCGACGACGGCGCCTTCGAGCGCCGCGCCCGAGTCGCCACTCGGCTAGCAGCCACGAGCATCCTCGAGCCGTCGAGGAGCGCGGACGCAGGTGGTGTGTCCGATCGTCCAGAGATGGTTCGGACTCCTAACTATCTCGCGGTCGGCCTGAGCGGCCCCCCGCCCGACAGTCGGAAGCCGACGGCGAGAAGACGCCTCCCTGGCGCACTCAGGGGGCGAAGGGAGGCGGGCAGTCCGCTCCCGGCCAGCCTGCGTGCACTCACATGCAGCCCGTGCACGCGCCGGGCGTGCCGCGGAAGGTCCCCGTCGTGAGAAACCACGCCTGGTCGCCCGCCGACGCCCCCGCGGTGCTGGTCTGCAGGTTCGCGTGGTAGTGGTACACGGGGGTCGTCGGGCTCTCGGCGGTCACCGACGTGTGCCCGCCGTAGGCGTCGAGGTTGCCCGGGTACGTCCCGTCGGCGTCCTTGCGGCCGTACACCGAATAGCCGTCGCGCAGCACGCCCACCAGGTTCGCGTCGTCCTGCGTGATCGCCGCCGGCTCGGTGTGGAAGTGGTACTGCCCCGTCATCTGCGGGTGACCGCCGCATCGATCGAAGCTCTGGGCCTCGAGGTAGATGTCGTCGCCGGGCGCGGCCACGTTGGAGAAGATGGGCACGCCGTCGATCGCCATGCCCACGGCACCCAGCGGCATCGCCTGAGGCGTGGTGCTCGGCGCCAGCGGGAAGTCGATGACGAAGGTGCGGGCCTGGATGTGGTTCGGATTGGGGGAGCCCGCCGGCCACGGGGCGTAGCAGGGGTCGGTCTTCGGGAAGTAGAAGCTCGTGTAGTCGGGCTGGCCGTCGGCCTTCGCCTCGACGGCGTTGGCGGTCCTGGTCAGCGCGACGCGGCACGAGAGCTCGAGCCACACTCCCGAGAGGCCCTGGGCCTGGCGCGCCGCCCGGCACGAGTCGGTGTCGCGTGTGAGCAGCACGCAGCCGTGGACGTCGACGGTGGACGTGGGGCTCGTGTCGGCCGTCAGCGTGCAGACACCGGCGGCATCGGCGACGGCGTCGCCGTCGGGAGACGCGTCGTCGCCGGCTGCCGCGTTGCCGGCCGGAGCGCCCGAGTCATCGGTCGCGGCGCCCGCCGGCGGGGTGGGGGACGCGGGATTCGTGCTCGCACACGAGGCGACCAGGAGAGCGATCGAGAGCCGCGAGGCGGAATGTCCGAGGGAGGCCACGGACCGCGCGTATCGCAAGCATCGGGCCGCGGCACGCGCGCGGCGATCTCGGGGCGAAACCCCGCTGCTCTCACGCCTCGCCGGGTCGTGCAACGCCGGCGTGCACAACGGGTGTGCAAGCGCGATTGCACAACCGCCCGGAGCGGGGCGTACCTCGCGCCCGGGGTGCTCACGTGGGCGCGGGGGTCGGGTCACTTCCGATCGAGGCCGTCCAGGACCGTGTCGCCGTGCGCGCGGCGAGGCTCGGGGCCCGCGGAGGCGCCGGCGCGAGCCGGCGGCGTCGCGGCGAGAGCGGGCCTGGCGAGCGCCGGGCGGGCATCGGTCGACGCGGCGCTCGATGGCCGGGCGGTGGGCGTGGCCGGGAGCGAGGGCACCGACGGCGGCGCCGAGGACGGCTTCTCGGCCGGCGTGGCGGCCGGCGCCGTGACGGGCGAGGGGACGTTCGCGGCGGCACGCGTCGCCGGCTCCGCTGCGCCGCGGTGGCCGCCGCGCACGACCGCGACGCCCGCGACGGACGCGACGACGAGGGCGACGGGCACCGCCGCGAGCGTCCACCGGGCCCGGTTCGGCGCCGCGCCGGTGGCCGAGGCGGCCGGCGCTTCGACCTGCCGCGCGAAGACTCCGGCGGTGGCCGGGCGCGCGACCACGGGGCTCGGGAGCGGCTGCGGCGGCGACGCGCGCCTGGCCGCCGGAGATGCGTGCGCGGTCGCCGGCGTGTCGGCCCCCGACGCGAGGACGGTGTCGACGAACGCATCGGGCCCGGGGTCGCGCCGTGTCGTCGCCAGCGCCTCGCGCACCGCCTCGGCGCGGGCAGCGGCCGCGGGCCCCGCGAATGGCCGCAGCGCCTCGGCCAGCTCTCCGACGTCGGCGTACCTGGCGGCCGCCTCGCGCTGCATGCAGCGTCGCACGATGGCCTCGATCTCCGCCGGCAGATCGGGGCGGTGCTCGCGCACGGACCTGGCCTCGGTGTGCAGGATCAGCCCGAACACCTCGCCGCTCGACGGACTGCCCTCGCCGAATGGAAGCGCGCCGGTCAGAAGCTCGTACAGGATGACGCCGAGCGACCACACGTCGCTGCGCGCGTCCACGGTCTTGGATTCGCGGATCTGCTCGGGGGACATGTAGTGCGGCGTCCCGAACACGTGGCCGGTGGACGTCAGCCCCGACGTGCCCGTGGGCTCCGTCGAGAGCCCGAGATCGAGCACCTTCAGCGTCCGCGTGCCCGCCGCCTCCGCGACGAACAGGTTGGCGGGCTTGAGATCGCGGTGGACGACGCCGAGCGCGTGGATCTCCGCCAGACCCATCGCCGCCTGCAGCAGGTAGTCGGCCGCCTGCTCCACGGCGAGGGGTCCTCGCATCAGGAGCTCGGCCCCGAGGTCGCGCCCCGACAGCATCTCCATGACGAGGTACGGCACCCCCGAGTCGAGCCGGCCGAAGTCGAAGACGCGCACGAAGTGGGGGCTCTTGGCCCGCGCGGCGAGCCGCGCCTCGCGCAGGAAGCGCGCGCTCAGCGTGGCGTCCGCGGCGAGCTCGGGCCGCATGAACTTGATCGCGACCTCCTGATCCAGCTCGGGGTAGCGCGCGGCCGCGACCAGCCCCATGCCGCCGACGCCGAGCATCCGCTCGATGAGGTACCGGCCTCCGATGCGCGCGTCGAGAAGCCCGTCCAGGAACGCCCGATGCGCGTCCTCCACCGGGCCAGTATATCGCTCCGGCGGCGCCATTTCCGAGCGCGCCCCGTCACCAGAGCGAGCCGGTCACCGACAGGCCGTTGACGCTTCCGACGAGCGGCGCGACGTGCACGGCGCCGGTCGTCGTCGTCGCGGTCGACTCGCCGCTGCCGCTCGTCAAGAAGAGGATGGCCGACACCCCGACCGCCACGACGCCGGCTCCCACGAGCACGGTGGCGACATCGGCTTCGTGCCCGGCCGTCGTCCCCTCGCTGACTGCCGCCGCCGCCTTCGAGCCGGTGCACAGGTCGTTCGGGCACACCTGGTGAGCGTCGCTCCACTTCGAGCTCGCCACGAGGCCGAAGATGCCGCCGGCCGCGAGCGCCGCCACGCCCACGCCCCCGGTGATCCAGGCCCACGTGCGCGTCGAGTCGCCGGCGGACGCGGGCGCCGTCTCGCGCGACGCGGCCGGCGGCGTCGGCGCGACCGAAGCCGCCGCCGGGGCCGTGCCCACGGGCGCGGGCGACGCGGCAGGAGGCGGCGATGCCGGGGACGTCGCCGTCGACGGCGAAGGCGCGGCCGCGGCGTCCTTCAGCGCGGGCACGTCGACCTCGTAGGTCTTCGCCTCCGGCGGGATCACGAGCAGCGTCTTCCACGGGACCTTGCCGGGCGCCGTCGCCTCGAAGGTGTGCTGGCCCGGATCGATGGGGACCGCCGTCCCGTACTCCGCGCTCGAAATGGCCACTCCGTCGCGGCGCACCTCGAGGCTGCTCGCGGGGGGCGCGGTCACCACGACGCGCGCGCGCGGCATCTTCTGCTCGAGCGCGGGGATGTGCTTCAGCGCGATCGCCTCGCGGTCGGTGCGGTGCTCGCTTCGCGCGGAGCTCAGGGCGAGGTTCCACGTCGTCCACGCGCTCGCCGTGCGTCCCAGGCCCTCGTAGCAGAGACCGAGCGCGACGAGCGTGCCCCCGCCCGGGTCGAGGCGCTGGCTCTGCTCGAGCTTCGGGCACGCCTCGGCGTAGTCGCCCGACCGCATCAGCGCCTTGGCATCGTCGAACAGCGCCTGCGCGGCCGCCGGGTCGGACGACTGCGCTGCCGCCGGCGCGCCCGCGAGCAGCGCCGCCGCGACGATCGCAAACCGCAACCTGAGCATCGTGCCAGGAGACTACGTGCTCGCCCGCGTCGTGCAAAGCCGCTTGCACGAGCGGCTCGTGCACCGCGGTCGCCGCTGCACGACGCGAGAGAGCCGACGATTGCGCGCTTGGCGATTGGCGCGGCACGTGCTTCGCTGCCGTGCGTGGGCCCCCAGCTCTCTTCGCGTGCCCGTACGCTGCGCCGCGCGTGCGCTTTCCTCGTCCTCGCCATTCCGGCCGCCGCCGGCTGCCGCGGCATCATCGGCATCGAGCCTCTGGAGATCGCCGATGGCGGCGTCGATGGCGGCCGCGATGCGCGCGGCGCCGTCGACGCGAGCGCCGACGCGGCCGGCGGGGGCGATGCCGGCGGCGGCGAGGCGGGCGGCGGCGACGCGAGCGCCTACGCCGCTTGCGTGCAGGAAGGGTCGTCGATGTGCCGTCCCTGCTGCCACGCGACGTTCAGCGGCGCCAGCATGCAGCTGGGGCAGACCGCCATCGGCGCGGGATGCATGTGCGCGGACGCTGGCGGTGAATGCCAGTCGGAGTGCGCCAGCTCGCTCTGCGTGCAGAAGGCGCCGAGCATGACGTGCGGCCCGTGCTTCGACAACGCGGTGCTTTCGCCTTCGACTCCGACGTGCACGCAGGCCGTCAGCGAGTGCGAGGGCTCGTCGTCGTGCCACGACATCATCGACTGCATGAAGGCCTGCCCCTGAGCCGGTGAGCGCGGGTATGCTCACCGGGTGACCGAGCGCGCCGCGCGCCTCGAGCTGGCGGTCTTCTCGTCCAAGGGCGTCGCCGTCCATCCGGTCGTCCCGGGCAAGCGCCTCGTCGTCGGACGCGCCGGCGACGCCGACATCTCGATCGACGACGCCGCCGTCTCGCGCCGTCACGCCGTCTTCCACGCCGGCCCGCCGCTCGAGGTGGAGGACCTGGGCAGCGCCAACGGCACCTTCGTCTCGCCGGCCGCCGCTTCGGCGCAGGCGCCCCACTCGCCGACCGCCGATCAGCACCGCCAGCGCACCGGCCGGGCGGCGCTTCGCCCGGGCGACAGCGTCTTCATCGGCGCGGCGGTCCTCGTCGTGCGCGTCGCGGCCGCCGCCCCCGCGCCCGCCGACGTCCTGGAGGGCTTCGACGCGATCGTGCGCGACCGCGCGGTCGTGCGCGTCTACGAGGAGGCGGCGCGCGCCGCTCGGCTCTCGCTGCCGATCCTGCTCCTGGGCGAGACGGGCGTCGGCAAGGACGTGCTGGCGCGCTTCATCCACCAGCGCTCGAGGCGCGCGGCCAGGCCGTTCATCGCGCTCAACTGCGCCGCGCTCAGCGAGTCGCTCGCCGAGAGCGAGCTTTTCGGCCACGAGAAGGGGGCCTTCACCGGGGCGCAGCACGCGCGCGCCGGGTTGCTCGAGGCGGCCCATGGCGGCACCGTGTTCCTCGACGAGATCGGCGAGCTGCCCCTGGCCACGCAGGCCAAGCTGCTGCGCACCCTCGAGAGCTCGGAGGTGCAGCGCCTCGGGAGCGTCCGGACGGTCCGCATCGACGTGCGCCTCGTGTCCGCGACCAACCGAGACCTCGAGCGCGACGCCGCGCAGGGCCGCTTCCGCAGCGATCTCTACTTCCGCGTCAACGGCATCGCCCTGCGCGTGCCGCCGCTGCGCGAGCGCACCGGCGAGATCGGCGAGCTCGCGCGCCGCTTCCTGGCCGCCGCCGCGCGGCAGGCGGGCATCGGCGAGCCGCCCGCCATCTCGCCGGAGGCGATGGCCGCGCTCGAGCGGTATGCATGGCCCGGCAACGTGCGCGAGCTCAGGTACGTGATGGAGCGCACGCTCGTCACGGCGGGCGCGGGGCCCATCGCGCCCGAGCACCTGCCGCCGCAGATCGCATCGGGCGCGGGTGAGGCGGGCCGTGCCCATGGCCACGCGATGCCGCGGGCCGATCCCGCCACGCGCGAGCGCGTCATCGAGGCGCTGGCCGAGTGCGACAGCAACCAGACGCGGGCCGCCGAGAAGCTGGGCGTCTCGCGGCGCACGCTCATCAATCGGATGATCGAGTACGGGCTGCCGCGGCCGCGACTTCGCAAGGAGTGACTGCGCACAAGGTGGTCGTGCACGCGTGTTGTGCATCGTGCAGCGGCAGGCCCGAGCCACTTGCACAAGCGCGGGTCAAAAGGAGCGTATTTCGCGCCGCCGCGTCGGTCGCCGGCGCGGTATGCTGAATGCAATTTGCTCTGCGCGACGAGGGAGGTCTCGGTGGTGCGTACGAGAATGCGTGCGGCTCGAATCGCGCTGTGGGTGGCGGCAGCCATGGGGGCCGCGACGGCCGTGGGATGCGGCGACGGGCTGGCGAGCGTCGGCAGCCTCGGTGGGGAGGGAGACGCGTCGGCGGACGCCGCGGCCGGCGACGCCACGACGGGCGGCTCCGACGGCGCGACCGAGGCGGGGCCGCAGGACTCGAGCACGGGCGCCGACGCGGGCAGCTGCGGGATGGCGTGCCCGAGCGGATCGGTGTGCTGCGAGGCGCCGCTGGGCTGCGCGGGGATGTGCGTTCAGGACTGCCGCAACGGCGGCTCCTGTTCGCCGGGGCTGACGTGCAACATGGCGACGGGCGTGTGCTCGCCCGCGGGCGACGGCGGGATGCCGCCTCACGGTGACGGCGGGATGCCGCCGCCGCAGGACGGCGGCGGGAGCGACGCGTCGACGAGCGCGTGCGGCACGTGCCAGAGCGGGTACGTCTGCTGCGAGCAGCCGCTCAAGTGCGCCGGCACGTGCGTGCCCGACTGCCGGGTCACCAACATGTGCCCGCAGAACCTGACGTGCGACACGTCGAACGGCGTTTGCTCGCCGGGCGGCGACGGCGGGATGCCGCCGCCGGGTGACGGCGGCAAGCCCCCGCCTGGCGACGGTGGCAAGCCTCCTCCGGGCGATGGCGGGATGCCGCCGCCCGGCGACGGCGGCACTCCTCCGGGCGACGGCGGGATGCCGCCCCCCGCCGACGGCGGCGCCACGGACGGCGGCGCGAGCGACGGCGGGACGCTGGCGGACGGAGGCTCCTACGAGGGAGAGATCACGGGCCAGGGCGTCTGGGGGCCCGCGTACAACGCCAACAACGTCTCGATCTCGAACACCACCATCGCGCTCGGCAGCGAGTCGAGCAACTGCGAGAGCGGCGAGGCTCTCGTGTACGTGTGGGACGGGTCGGCCTGGACCGTCCAGCAGGCGATCTCCGGCAATGGGGCCCTTTGCTACGGAGCGTCGGTGAGCCTCTACCAAGACACCCTCTTCGTTGGCGCGCCCATGGACAAGGTGTCGGGAGTCCCCGATGGCGCCGTGTTCGTCTACGCCCGCTCGAACGGCACGTGGACGCAGCAGCAGGAGATCACGAACGCGTCGACGCAGTACTTCGGCTGGTCGGAATCGGTGGACGGCACCCAGGCAGCCATCGGCGCTCCGCACGCCTACCTCAGCCAGGGTACGCAACCGCAGGCGGGCGAGGTTTTCGTCTACACGAAGAGCGGTCCGCAGTGGTCGCAGTCGGCGGCGATCACCGCGCCGCTGCCGGTGACCGACGGCGAGTTCGGCGAATCGGTCGCGCTGAATGGCACGACGCTCGTCGTGGGCGCCCCCGGCGACTGGATCAGCGGAGCGAACACTCAGCCCGGGACCGTCTACGGGTTCACGCAGGTGGGCTCGAGCTGGTACCTGCAGAACGCCGTGCAGCCGGCGAACGTCGGCGTGCACGATCTGTTCGGCTTCTCGGTCGCCACGGCCGGGCACACGATGATCGCCGGTGCGCCGAACAACTCCGACAACGGCGCCAACGCCGGGAAGGCGTGGATCTACGTCCTGTCGAACAACACCTCGTGGGTCGAGACGCAGCCGATCTCCCCGACGGACGCGGCCGCGGGCGCTCAGTTCGGGTACACCGTGGCGGCCATCTCCGACAACGAGGTCCTCGTCGGCGCGCCCGGCGCCCAGAAGGTCTACCTGTTCACGCTCGCGAACGGCGCCTGGACGCAGACGACGAGCTACACCGCGTGTACGAGCTCGGAGCTCGGCTGGAATCTCGCCACCAACGGCACGCTCGCCGTCTCGGGCAGGAACAACGACTGGATCATCGATCTCACGCAGCCGAACACGGCCTGCATCGGGCCGTGAGATCACGCCGAGGCCACGACTCGACCGTTCGGCACCAGGAGGGCTCGATGGTGGGTACGAGGATGCGCGCGGTTCGAGTCGCGCTGTGCGTCGCGGCGGCGGCGGGTGCGCTCGGATGCGGCGACGGGCTGGCGACCGTCGACAGCCTTGGCGGGGAGGGAGACGCATCGGCGGACGCGGCGGCCGGCGACGCCACGACGGGCGGCTCCGACGGCGCGACCGACGCGGGTTCGAAGGACTCGAGCACGGGCAACGACGCGGGCAGCTGCGGGATGACGTGCCCGAGCGGATCGGTGTGCTGCGAGGCGCCGCTGGGCTGCGCGGGGATGTGCGTTCAGGACTGCCGCAACGGCGGCTCCTGTTCGCCGGGGCTGACGTGCAACATGGCGACGGGCGTGTGCTCGCCCGCGGGCGACGGTGGGGCGCCGCCGCCGCAGGACGGCGGTGGCGGCGACGCGTCGACGAGCGCGTGCGGCACGTGCCAGAGCGGGTACGTCTGCTGCGAGCAGCCGCTCAAGTGCGCCGGCACGTGCGTGCCCGACTGCCGGGTCACCAACATGTGCCCGCAGGGCCTGACGTGCGACACTTCGAACGGCGTGTGCTCGCCGGGCGGCGACGGCGGAATGCCGCCACCCGGCGACGGCGGCATGCCACCTCCGGACGGCGGTGGCGAAGGCGGCCCGCCGCCACCCGACGGCGGCAACGTCGACGCCGGAGCCGACGCGGGCGCCATGGATGCGAGCAGCGACGCCGCGAGCTGCTACGGCGGCACGCCGCCGACCGGCAGCGGCCAGGCGGAGGCGCAGATCAGCGGCGCGACGATGTGGGCCTCGCAAGAGGAGGCCAACTTCACGGCCATCTCCGGCGGCACCGCCGCCGTGGGCCACCCGGGCGTCCTCGGCAGCTCCAGCGGCTACGTCACGATCGACGCCTGGAACGGCTGCACGTCGGCGTGGGAAGAGCAGCAGGTGGTCACCGGATCGGACACGACCAACATGGACGCCTTCGGCTCGACCGTCAGCCTGTACGGCAGCACGCTCGCCGTCGATGCGCTCGACAGGGCGACGGGGACGGGGGGCCACGGCATCGTCTACGTCTTCAAGCGCTCGGGCACGACGTGGACGCAGGGGCAGGAGATCTCGCCCGCGAGCGGATCGGACGACTTCGGCTACTCGATCGCGCTCGTCGACAAGACGATGGCGGTGGGCGGCCCGATTGGCAAGGACCCCTCGCTGACGCTGACGTACACGGGGGTCATCTCCGTCTACACGTCGGGGGCCAACGGACACTGGTCCTACGCGGGGATGGCGTACCCCTCGACATCCGAGATCGCCTCGTGGGACGCCTTCGGCGCCTCGGTCGCCTACGACGGCACCACGCTGGTCGGGGGTGCGCCCGGATCGCTCAAGTGGAACGCCACCCTGACCGCCAAAGGCAAGGCGTGGGTCTTCGCCGGCTCGGGCGGCACGTGGAGCGAGGCGGCGTACCTGACGGCCTCCGACGGAGGGGCCGGCGACTACTTCGGCAAGTCGGTCGGCGTCTCGGGCACGACGGTCGTCGTGGGTGCGCCGGACAACGACGCGGCCGGCAGCAACGCCGGCGCGGCCTACGTGTTCACGAGCTCGGGCGGCACCTGGACGCAGCAGGCGAAGCTCACCGCGCCGGACGCATCGGCCAGCGCGTACTTCGGCTTCACCGTGGCCGCCGTATCGCCGACGCGCGTGCTCGTGGGAGCGCCGGGCGCGGGCAAGCTGTACTCCTTCACGCAGTCCGGATCGTCGTGGACGCCGGACGCGGTCACGTACACGGCCTGCAGCTCGACCGTCGGCTACACGCTCTCGGTCTCGGGCAGTCTCGCCGTCACCTCGCAGCCCGGCGCCTTCGTGTTCGACCTGGCGGCGCCGACGCAGACGTGCGTGCAGTGAAAAGCGGCCGCGAGCCCATTGTGCTCCGGGCGCGCCCGAGCCTACGATTGCTCGATCGTGGTCGAGTCCATTCGGAGGGCCACGGGCTCGCCGGGTGGGCGGGCAAGGAGATGTGGCCGTGACAGGTCACGGCTGCTCCGGGCAGCGCCGACGAAAGTCGCTGACCGCCGAGCCGAATTGCTTCTTGTGGCATCGGCGCTCCCAAGCGTAGTGTGGGCGATCGTTGCTCAGTCCATCCGGAGGGCCAATCCGGTCCGTCGGAGGGTGGAGCAAGGCGCCCGTGACTGGGCGTCCTCTTGGGCCGCGGGCGCTGCCGCCCGTATCCACGCACATCGCTCTGCGTCCACGAGCCAAGCCGCTCGTCGCCGCAGGGCAAAGGGAGACCCGAATGAACAAGGAATGTAGACGCGCCGGCCGATCGTGGCCGGCGGCTTGGAGCGCGCTCTTCGGCGCGCTGCTTGGAATTGGCGTCGTCGCCGCGGGCTGCACGAGCGGGAGCACCGGCGAGTCGCTCGGAGGAGGGGACGCGAGCGCGGACGTGACGGCGGACGTCACGATGGAGGCGGCGAGCTGCCCCACGGGGCAGTCGATGTGCGGCTCCGGCTGCGCGGACACGACGAAGGACCCGGACAACTGCGGCAGCTGCGGCAACGCCTGCACCGCGGGCCAGGTGTGCTCGCAGGGCGCGTGCGCGCTGAGCTGCGCGGGCGGCACGACGAAGTGCGGTCAGAGCTGCGTGCAGACGAACACCGACCCGCAGAACTGCGGCGGGTGCGGCAAGGCGTGCGGCGCCGGCGAGGCGTGCGTCAACGGCGCGTGCATGACCGAGTGTCCGGCCGGGCAGAAGGTGTGCACCGGCGACGGCGGTAGCTACTGCGCGAGCCTCGACAACGACAGCCACAACTGCGGCGCGTGCGGCACGGCGTGCCCGGCGGGCGAGGTGTGCTCGGGCGGCACGTGCGGCACCAGCTGCCAGCCGAGCGAGACGCTCTGCACGTCGGACGCGGGCGCGGGGGATGCCGGCGCCGGCGCTCCGTACTGCGCCAACACGCAGACGGACAACGCGAACTGCGGCGCCTGCGGCAACGTCTGCCCGCAGGGCCAGGTGTGCACCAAGGGCGCGTGCACGACGAGCTGCCAGCCCAACGAGACGCTCTGCACCCCCGATGGCGGTGCGGCCTATTGCGCCAACACGCAGAGCGACGAGGCGAACTGCGGCAGCTGCGGCAACGCGTGCCCGGCGGGCAACGTCTGCTCGAGCGGCAAGTGCGGACTGTCGTGCCAGTTGGGCCTGACCAACTGCAACGGCACCTGCGTCGACGAGAAGTCGGACAACGCCAACTGCGGCGCGTGCGGCAAAGCGTGTCCGGCCGGCGAGGTGTGCTCGGGAGGGACGTGCGGTCTGACGTGCCAGTCGGGTCTGACCGACTGCAATGGCACGTGCGTCGATGAGCAGACCGACAACGCCAACTGCGGCAACTGCGGGACCACGTGCCCGGCGGGCCAGGCGTGCTCGACCGGGAAATGCAGTCTGACGTGCCAGTCGGGTCTGACCAACTGCAGCGGCACGTGCACGAACCCGCAGTTCGATCCGAACAACTGCGGCAAGTGCGGCACCGCGTGCGGGGCCGGACAGGCATGTGTGAGCGGTACCTGCAAGAGCTCGAGCGGCATCTTTGCGCAGTCGAGCTATGCGGCGACGACGTCCTTCAAGGATGCGTCCAGCGGGAACACGACCGTCATGCTGGCATGGGACGGCACGAACTATTGGGCCGTCTATGGCGGCTCACCCACTGGGGTCACGGAGGCGGAGTTCAACGCGGCAGGTGCGGTGGTCGGCACGTTCTCGGTGGCAATCGACTTCCGATCGGTGTTCACGCTCGACGGCAAGGGCGCGACCGTGTACGGGCACGCGTTCAACGACTCCATCGTCCGCGACCAGACATCGGCGGGCGTGTTCGCGACCGCCGTGACGCTCACGGGCACGGCTCCCAACTCACAGAGCAGCGTCATCTACGACGGTACCGGGAGCGAGTTCGTGGCGCAGGCAGGCGGTACCCTGTCTCGCTGGAGCGCCTCGACCGGGGCTTTCATCGGCAACGTCACGCTCACGGGCTTCGGCACGATGAACAGCGAGAACACGTTCCCGCAGAGTCGTAGCCTCGCGATCGCGTCCGGGCTGTACCTCACCTACTCCAACGGCGTGCTCTCGGCCTGGAGCCCCACCGGGGCGCGCCTGGGCACGACGACCTTGGCGAGCGCCGGGACGAGCTTCACGGCGAACCTCACGCTCAGCTACGCGAACGGCCTCGTGTGGATCTGCGACAACAACGGCGGAACCTGGAGGGGCTACGACGTCGGCTTGTAGCGAGCGCTCGTCCTAGCGCGAGCGCCATACGCAAGAGAGGGCCCTCGCCGCATCACGCGGCGGGGGCTCTCGTGTCATTGCGGCTCCCCCGAGTGGTACGGACGGTGTACGAATCACGAGCAGGCATGATCCCGCCCGATGATGCGCGCTCCCGGCCGGCAAAGGATTTCGACTCACCCGAGGGCCGGGGAGCGCTCCGCGCGCGTGTGCGAGCGGGCGAGCGCGTGGAGCTGTCGCCGCCGGCGAGCGCGCGCGCGGTGGGGGAGGTGTTCGGCGAGGCGCCGGTGGTGGCGGCGCTGCAGGCGGGCGAAGAGGCGCGCCGCTGGTTCGAGGGCAAGCCGCTCTTCGGCAAGCGGGTGCTGCTGACGCGCGCGCGCGAGCAGGCCGGGAGCGCGGCGGCGCTTCTTCGCGAAGAAGGGGCCGAGCCGCTCGTCGTGCCGACGATCGAGATTCACCCGCCGCGCGATCCGGCGGCGCTGGGGCGCGCGGTCGAGGCGTTGCGCGCCGGGCGATACGCGTGGGTGGCGTTCACGAGCGCCAACGGCGTCGAGCGGACGTGGGAGGCGCTCGTGGCGACGGGCGCGGACGCGCGCGCGTTCGCGGCGGCGCGCATCGCGGCCATCGGGCCGGCGACGGCGCGCGCGCTCGAGCAGCGCGGGTTGCGCGCCGACGTGACGGCGAAGGAGTTCCGCGGCGAGGGGCTGGCCGAGGAGATGCTGCGCGCCATCGCGCAGCCGCCGGCGGCGGGGCAGGGCGACCGCGCCCGCCGGGTGCTCCTTCCGCGCGCGGCCAGGGCGCGCGAGGCGCTGCCCGAGGCGCTGCGCGCCGCCGGCTGCGAGGTGGACGTCGTGCCTGCCTACGAGACGCGGCCGCCGCCGCCGGAGGTCGTCGATGCCCTCCTCGCCGAGCTGGAGTCCGGGCGCGTCGACGCGGTGACCTTCACCTCCAGCAGCACCGTCGACCACCTGTGCGACCTTCTCGGCGCGCGCGCCGCCACGCTGCTCGCCGGCACGTGCGTCGCCAGCATCGGCCCGGTCACGACCGAGACGGCGCGCGGCCGCGGGCTGCGCGTCGACGTGACGGCCGACGAGTACACCTTGCCCGGCCTCGTCCGTGCGCTGGCACGGCAGCTCGCGGCGATAGGCGCGCCCGCCACGCGCTCGACGAGGTAGTCGGACCGCCCGACAGCCGCCGCTCGAAGACCACGAGACTCAGGCCGGCGTTCTCTTGTAGCCTGTAGCGCGCGGCTCCCCCCGTGCGCGCCCCCATGTCCCTGAGCTCCCTGATCGTCCAGCGCGACGTCGCGACCATGCGTCAGGTGGAGGAGGCGCTCGCGCGCCAGGTCATCTACGGCGGCGATCTGGCGACCAACCTGCTCGAGGTGGCGCGCGTCGACGAGGCGGTGCTCACGGCGCTGCTGGCCGAGTCGATGCAGCTCGCGCCCGCCCCGCCCGGCGAGCTGCCCGCGGCGCCCGACCGCGTGCGGTCCCTGGTCCCGCCGGAGATGGCGCTCGAGCGGTCGATTGTGCCGCTGGCGGTCGAGAACAACCGCCTCGTCGTGGCCGTCGCCGAGCCGCTGCCGGCCGATCTGGTCGACCAGCTGTCCTTCGCGCTGGGCATGGCCATCGAGCAGCGCGCGGCGCCGGCGGTGCGCGTGCGACAGGCGATCGGGCGCACCTACGGCGTCCAGCTCGAGCGTCGCATGCAGCGGCTGGTCGCGCAGCTCGAGGGGCATCCGTCGGCGACCGGGTCGATGCCGCCGCCGCTCGGGACCATCCCCGCGGTGCCCGAGCCGCCGCGGCCGCCGAGCGCTCCGCCCCGCACGGGCACGCCGGCCTACGGGATGGCGGCGATGCACGCGGGCCTGGGCACGCCGGCGGGAACGGTGCCGCAGCCGCGCGCCGTGCCGCCCGTCGTGGCGGTGACCGCGCCGGCGCCGGTGAGGATGTCGGCCCCGGAGCTCGCGGCCGTGAACGTTCCCGCGCCCGCGCCCGCGCCGGCACCCCAGCCGACGCCCGACGTCGATTCCGACGCCGACGCCGACGGCGATTCCGATGCTCCCGCCGCGCCGTTCGCCGGCGATCGACGCGCGGGATTGCTCCAGCGCGAGGTGGTCGCCGGTGCGCGCGCGTCGCGCCGGCGCCGCGGGCCCATCACGCTCGAGACGGCCAAGCACGAGGCGGAGGAGGCCCCCGACCGCGACGCGCTGCTCGACCTTTACTTCGATTTCGCGCGGCAGTTCTTCGACTACGCCGCGCTCTTTCTCGTTCACGGCGACATCGCCGAGGGGCGCGACGCATTCGGCGACGGCGCCAGCCGCGACAAGGTGGTGGGCATCGGCGTGCCGCTCGACCTTCCCAGCGTGATGGCGTCCGCCCGCGACAAGCGCGCGCCGGTCGTGGCCAGGGTCGCCGCCGACGGGCTCGACGGCGAGCTGCTCGCCGACCTTCAGCGGCCGCGCAGCGCCGAGATCGCGATCGTGCCGCTCGTGGTGCGCACGCGCGCCGTGGCGCTGCTCGTCGGCGACTGCGGCGACGCCTCGATCGACCGCGCGAGCGTGCAGCAGGTCATCGGCTTCTCGGGCGTCATCGGCAAGGCCTTCGAGCGCCTCATCGTGCGCCGCAAGCTGGCGGGGTTCATCGCGGGCAGCAGCAAGGGGTCGAGCGTGGGGCGCGTGGACGCGTCGCAAGTGGAGGCCAAGCCGCCGTCGCTGGCGCCGGCTGCCGCCCCGCCCCTCGCCCCCGCGCCTTCGCCGGCTGCCGCGCCGCCCGCAGAGCGCATCCCGTCCGGGTCGTCGCGTCCCCCGCCCGCGGCCAACATCGCCTCGGTGCGGTCCATCGCCGGGCCGCCCATCCCGCGCGAGGATCCCGGCTCCGAGCCGCCGCCCGACGTGGAGGTGACCAAGGTCGCCCGGCCGGCGCGCGCCGAGTCCGCCGCGCGCGCGCGCGGGCGCACCTCCACCTCGCAGCCCCCGCGCGCGGCGACGCCTCCACCGCCGCGGGCCGCGACTCCGCAGCCGCCCGCCGCGCACGCACGCGGCGAGGACCCCGCGCTGTTCGACGAGCTCGGGTGGCAAGCCTTCGCCGACGACGAGGTGCCTCCTCCCGTGTCGTCGGCCATCGCCGTCCCGCCGCACACGCCGCCGCCGCCGCGCCCGTCGCCCACGCCGGAGCTGCCGAAGGTCATCGTCAACATCGACGACGAGCTGCAGTCCATCGTCGACCGCCTGCTGGCCGGCGAGGCCGACGAGACGGGCGAGGGGGAGCTGCTGCGCCAGGGCGAGCGCGCCATGCGCGTTCTCATGGCGCGCTTCCCGGGGCCGCTGACCGTCGAGCGATCGCGCATCGCGATCATGGCGCACCCGCCGCGCCCGAGCGACTGCGGCGCGCTGCTACGGCTCATCGTGCGCGAGCGCAAGGTGGCGCTGCCGTTCGTGCTCGAGCGCCTCGACTCGCCCGATCCGGAGGTGCGCGGCTGGGCGACGCACCTGCTCTGCGAGCTGCCGTACACCGAGGGCGTGCCGTACCTCCTCGCGCGCCTGCGCGACGCCGACGCCGCCACGCGCGCGTCGGCCGCCCACGCGCTCGCGGCGGCCGCGAAGCTCGAAGCCGAGACGGTGCGCGAGGCGCTCGTCGCCCTGGCGCACGCCGTCGACCCGACCGAGCGCGCGGCGGCGATGCGCGCGATGGGCGAGCTGCGCGACGGGGCGCTGGTGCCCGAGCTGGTGCGCGCCCTCGGCGACGGCGACGAGGCCGCGGTCGCCGCGGCGCACGAGGCGCTGGTGCGCGTCACGCGCGCCGACTTCGGCACCGACGCGCGGCCCTGGCTGCGCTGGTGGGAGCAGAACTCCGGCCGGCACCGCATCGAGTGGCTGATCGACGCGCTCACGCACGAGGTGTCGGAGATGCGGCGCGCGGCCGGCGAGGAGCTGCGCGCGACGACCAAGGAGTATTTCGGCTACGCGAGCGACCTTCCCGCGCGCGATCGGGAGCGGGCGCAGCAACGCTACCGTGACTGGTGGATCACGGAGGGGCGGGCCCGCTTCCGCAGGCCGGCGTGAATTCGCGGCCCGGTCGCCGCGTCCAACCTCGTGGAATGCGGCGTGCAACCGACCGGGGCATGATGCGTCGTGCGATCGGCGTCGCGGCCGCCGCGTTCGCGCTGCTGGCCGCTGCGGACACGCGCGCCGAGGCCCGCGATCCGGACGTCGCGCGCATCGAGGCCGCCGGCCATTCGCTGGAGTGGAACTGGGTCCCGCCGGGGCAAGGCGCCCGCTACGGCCACGCCGAGACGCTCATCCACGCCCCGCTCTCGGTCGTGCGCGCGCGCGTGCTCGACTACGCGCACTACCACGACTTCGTCCCGTCCAAGTTCGAGACGTCGCGCGTCATCGGCCACGGCCGCGACGGATCGACCGACGTCTACGTGCGCATCGCCGTCATGCACGGCGTGCTGATGCTCTGGAACGTCACGCGCTTCGCCCCGCCGCGGAGCGTGGCGCCCGGCGTCGAGGTGGTCGAGGGGAAGATGGTGCCCGGCAAGGGCAACGTCGAGGACCTCCGCGTCCTCTGGACGCTGCACGCCATCGATCCGGAGTGGACCGTGCTCAAGGCGGACCTGCTGCTCAAGCCGGGGTTGCCCGCGCCGCAATCGGCCGTCGACGAGGAGCTGCGCGACGCGTGCCTCGACGCGGTCGACGCCGTGCACGACCGGGCGCAGGGCTCGCACGCCATCGAGCGCTGGCCGGGCTGACGAACCGCGCCCCCGCGCGACCCGCCCGCTACGACGACCGGATGCGCTGCAGCCAGCCCTCGGGAAGATCGAGGAAGCCGTCGTTGTAGAGGTAGTCGTAGATGGCGTCGCACACGAGCTCGCAGACGTCGGTGAAGATCTGCGGATCGCTCACGAAGCTCAGCGTCTCGGCGCGAAACTCGGTCGACTTGCTGCGCACGTGCTCGAGCATCCCCTCCTCGACGTACGCGACGAGCCGCTGCAGGAACTTGCGCTCGAAGGTCGCCCGGAAGCGCGGGAACGCGTCCGCGCCGATCTTGTAGCCGACGCGCGCGTGACGCTCGGCGGCGCCGCTCCCCTGACCGTCGGCCAGGCGCGCCTCCTTGACGACCTCCCACGCGAGCTCGCCGATCTCGGGCGGCAGCTGCGCGCTGAAGAAGCGGGTGAGGAGCGCGTTCAGGTGCTCGACCAGCGCGTTGAGCTCGGGCGTCGTCGCGCTGAGGAACGCGTTGCGCAGCTCCCGGATGGTGTCGTCGAGGCGCCCCCTGGCGTCCTCGAGCTCCTCGGGCGACGCGTACTCGAACGACTCGAGCTCGCGCACGAGCGCGTCGTGGTGGCGCGCGAGCGCGTGGTAGAGCGCCTCCACGCCGAAGCGCATCGTCCTCTGCTCGCCGGACGCGCCGCGGATGCGCTCCGCGAGCTCGCTCTCGAAGAACAGGCGCGCGAAGCGCTTGCTGGCCTCGGCCATCTTGCGCTGGATGAGGCTCGTCAGCTCGCCGGGGCGGAAGACGTGGGCGAGCATCTGCTTGAGGCTCGAGATGAGCTCGATCTCGATCTGCGTGCGGTCGGCCGCGGGCGGCGGGCGGCTCGGGGCCCTGCCCGCCGCGCGCTGCAGCGCCTGAAGCTCGGCGACGACCGCGGCGGTGACCGCGTCGAGCTCGGGGCTGGTCTCGAGGTGAGCCTTGTAGTGCACGACGCGCGCCTCGAGCTGCTCGTCGCGCAGCTGGAGCGCGACGTCGGCCAGCGACATCTTCGCGCGCGTCGACATCCGCCCGTCCGCCGAGGGCGCCGGCGGCGGCGGCGCGTCCGGCGGCCTGGGCCTGGCCGCGCGGGCCCGCGGGGGCAGCGGCGGCGGTCGCGGCGGGGGCTTGTTCACGGCAGAAGCGATGATCGCCTGCGGGCGAGCGCCTTTCAACGGCCGCGCCGGACACGCTGCGGAGGCGCTCGCTCGCGCCCTTTGCGTTGGCGCGCGTCAAATCATCTTGCAGTGGCCCTGGGGTTCGGCTACTTGCGTTCCCGCGCGGTGGAGCAGCCTGGTAGCTCGTCGGGCTCATAACCCGAAGGTCGAAGGTTCAAATCCTTCCCGCGCAACTATTTCTCGGGGCGGCCGGTGGCCGCCCCTTCGCATTTGGGGAAGGATTTCCCCGGGGAAACCCCGGGTCAGAAGGACCAGCGGGAGGATTTCGCTGCGGGCGATGTAGAACCCGCCCGGCTGAGGGATGAGGTCAATCCGGCCATCCCGGAAGAAGTGGCGGAGTTCCTCGCGACCCCTGGTCACGTCCGCGAGAAGGCGGCGTTCGAGGTCGAAGATGATGCGGACCATCTCCTTCGGCGTGGGAAGCTTGATCGGCGTCCTCGCGGATGCGTCCGCGGCGGCATGCGCCCGGCGTTCTGCGTCAGCCTCACGTTCAAGGACCCGGAGGCGTTCACGGAGCGTGGAGGACGACCCCCCCGTTCCGTCCGCGATGCAATCCACGATGCGGGTGATCTGCGCCTGCAACTTCTCCAGGCGCGCGCGATGTTCGCGCTGCTTCGACCCACTTTCGCGCGCAAGTGACCCGAGGACCTCGGCGGTGCGCTTGCGTGCGTACCGCAGGCCCTCATCTGACGCGAGGCGATGCCGGATCTCGTCGAGGAGGCTATCGCGAACGACGGACTCGCGGATCGAGAGCGAGTTCTTGCACGTTCCCCTCTTGTTGTGCGCCTCGCAGCGGTAGTAGGCGTTCGCGCCCGAGCCTCCGCTAATGACCATCTTCCCGCCGCACGCCCCGCAGAAGAGGAGCGAGGAGAACAGGTAGGGAGTCGCACGGTTCGGTACGGCACGCGCCCCTTCGGCTTGCCGTCCTTCGTCTTCGCCCAATTCGCGTACACGACCCGAAGGCGATCCTGCACCGCCTTCCAGAGCCGCTCGTCGATGATGCGCCTGTCCTCGAAGTGCCGGCGAATGACCTGCGACTCGTCGCGCTTGCGGTAGCGGCGGATGGAGGCACGTGCGCGAATTCCGGAACAACGTTGCATTTCACCTCGGTTGGTCCGAGCGAATCGTGCGCACTACGGCCGATCTTGCCAACGAGCGCGCGCGAGAGAACGTCTGGGAGACCGATGGCAAAGGACCCTTCGAGATCCGCTACTCCGGAGGAGAGAATGTTCTTCTGCGCGCGTCGGGGCTCCAGCAAAGGCAGTCTCGGGAGATCGCTGAGTTCAGTCTCGAAGCTTGGCGCGCCCTGTTCGGCGCCGTGCAGGCGATCTTCCACGATCTACTCCGGGAGTGTGGTACCAGGTGATCCGTTCGCGGCTCGTCGCGGCGATCGATTGCGCGGCGACCCAACGCAAGCGACGAGGAGCTGCCGCGTCTTGTCGGCGGCATGGGCGGCGCCGTACAGTGGGGGCTCCTTTGAACGCGGTCGAGATCGAAGAAGCCATCTCCAAGCTCGCTGAGCTGCCCTTCGACCCGGCGAACTTCCCGTTCGCCTTCCTGGAGGCCTTCGGGAACAAGGAGACGACGATCAAGCGCCTGCGCAAGGGTGAGTCGAACAAGTCGGACTTGCCGGCTGCCGTCCTGCAGACGAACAACATCCACGTCGCGACTTGCGCGGCCGGTGACGTGACGCGGACGCTAGCCGCTCTGAAGGCCAGCCCCGCCACCGCGCGCGCCAAGGCGAAGTTCATCCTCGCGACCGACGGCTTGGACCTCGAAGCCGAGGATCTCGCGAGCGGGGCCACCGTGGCCTGCGCGTATACCGACCTCCCGAATCACTTCGGATTCTTCCTATCCCTGGCGGGTATCAGCACCGTCCAGCAGATCACGGAAAGCGCATTCGACATCCGCGCCACCAGCCGTCTAAACCGGCTTTACGTCGAGCTGCTCAAGACCAACCCCGAGTGGGGCACGGATGCGCGTCGCCATGACATGAACCATTTCCTGGCGCGGCTGATCTTCTGCTTCTTCGCCGAAGACACGGGGATCTTCAACGCCGCCGGGAAGTTCACGCGCACAGTCGAGCAGATGAGCGACCGGGACTCGTCGAACACCCACGAGGTCATCAGCGCGGTGTTTCGCGCGATGAATACCAACGCCGCCGAGCGGGCCGCGGCTGGCGTTCCGCGCTGGGCCAGCGACTTCCCGTACGTCAATGGCGGCCTCTTCGCAGGTGCCGTCGACGTGCCGCGGTTCAGCAAGGTGGCCCGCTCCTACCTGCTGCACATCGGCGGACTCGACTGGCAGAAGATCAACCCGGACATCTTCGGCTCGATGATCCAAGCCGTCGCGGAGGACGAAGAGCGCGGCGCGCTCGGCATGCACTACACGTCGGTGCCGAACATTCTCAAGGTGCTGAATCCGCTGTTTCTCGACGACCTGCGGGGCAAGCTCGACGAGGCCGGGGACAACACGCGCAAACTCTTGAACCTGCGCGAGCGCATCAAGCGCATCCGGGTGTTCGACCCTGCATGCGGCTCGGGGAATTTTCTCGTCATCGCTTACAAGGAAATGCGGCGTATCGAGGCGGAGGTCAACAAACGGCGGGGCGAAGCGCATCGGCGCACGGACATTCCGCTGACGAACTTCCGCGGCATCGAGCTGCGCGACTTCCCGGCGGAGATTGCGCGGCTTGCGCTGATTATCGCGGAGTATCAGTGCGATGTGCTGCATCGGGGGCAGCAGGAGGCCCTCAAGGACTTCCTTCCGCTCGACGCCCAGAACTGGATTACGTGCGGCAACGCGCTGCGGCTCGACTGGTTGAGTGTCTGCCCGCCGAGGGGGGCGGGCGTGAAGCTGACGAGCGGGGATCTGTTCGATACGCCACTCGAGCAGGCGGAGATCCAGTTTGAGAACGAGGGTGGCGAGACCTACATCTGCGGGAATCCACCTTACAAGGGGAGTCAGGACCAGACACCAAGCCAGAAGAATGATCTTAGCCTCGATTTCGCTCGCCCCCGTGGTTTGAGCGCAGCCGCGTGAGGCGGTGCACGTCGGCGTGACCGCGACGGCGATAACCGGCGACAACATCGAGTTTCGAACACACTGCCCCCTTTCCCCACTGTGCGTTCGAGCTGCTCTCGGCTCACGACAGCATCGGTCGCGG